>Ga0209829_10001277_pt1 | contig 20832 bp, 16 predicted proteins | sample C_140205_EF_Meta_FD_187311 | JGI IMG/M metagenome (GOLD analysis project Ga0209829, IMG submission 187311) | Freshwater microbial communities from Lake Croche, Canada to study carbon cycling - C_140205_EF_MetaG (SPAdes) (version 2) | ecosystem: Environmental > Aquatic > Freshwater > Lake...
ATCCACGAGCTTTAAGTATCGGCTCTTCGAACTGCCCGAAGCGGGTGGCGCGGAGGCCGGTGCCGAGCGGGAACTCGCGCGAGGAGGCGTCGAACGGATCGGCGCGGCGGAAAGCCGCGTCTATGCCACGACGACTTCCCCGGCGGGAGCCCGCCAGTTCGAAACCGTCATGCCGGTGCCCGACCACGCCGTCGCCCTCGCGGCGGCGGTCGAGCAGCTGACGGCGGACGGCGGCCCCCTGAAGAGCGTCGAAGAGGTGGCGGCGATCGGCTTCAAGGCGGTGCACGGCGGCCGGGTGAGCGGGGTCGTTCGCGTGGGGCCCGATGTGCTGGCGGCCATGGAGGAGATGGCGCAGGTGGCACCGGCGCACAACCCGCCCTACGTGCGGGCGATGCGACTGCTCGGCGAGCGGATGCCAAGCGTGCCGCTCGTGGCCGCCTTTGAGACGGGTTTCCACGCCACCATCCCGGACCGCAACTCGCTCTATGCGGTGCCGCAGGAATGGGTGGAGAAACATCTCATCAAACGCTGGGGCTTTCACGGCGCCAGCCACCGCTTCGTCGCGGAACGGCTGTCGGCCGTGGCAATGCACCGTCGCGGTGCGCCGGCAGTGCACCGCGCGATCTCCTGCCATCTGGGCGGATCGAGCAGCGTCTGCTGGATCAGGGACGGGAAGAGCGTGGGGACATCGATGGGGATGAGCCCGCAGTCGGGCCTGCCCCAGAACAACCGCGCCGGCGACTTCGACCCCTTTGCCCTGCTGCATATGGCAAAGCAGACGGGCCGGGGATTCGAGGATTTGCTGGCCGAGCTCGCCGGCACATGCGGCTTGGCTGGCATGTCAAACACGTCGGGAGACATGCGCGACCTCGAGGAGTCCGCCGCCGCGGGCAGCGATGCGGCCCAGACCGCCATCGATGTCTACGTGGCCTCGATCCGGCACTGGCTGGGCGCGGGAATCGTGGAACTGGGTGGACTCGATGCCATCGGCTTCGCCGGGGGCATCGGGGAAAACTCGCCGCGGACGCGGGCTGCGGTGCTGGCCGGGCTGGAGGAGCTCGGCATCGTCGTCGATCCGGCCGCCAACGATCAGAAGGCCCAGGGCGAGCGGTCGATCGCCGCGGGCAGCTCGCGGGTGGCCGTGTGGGTGATTCCCACGAACGAGGAACTGATCGTGGCGCGGCAGACGCGAGATCTGCTGGCAGCGGAACGGGTGGCGGCTGAACAGGCACAACCACGAGGGAAAAGGAACTGATGTTCATAGCACTGGTAACCGGCTCGGTCGTAGCCACGCAGAAGACCGAGTCGATGACGGGCCACAAGCTGCTCGTCGTCGAGCCCTATCGGCTCGACGAAAAATCCCGCGACAGGTTGGTGACGACCGGACGGACCTTCATCGCCGTCGACACGCTGGGCGCCGGCGAGGGGCAGCTCGTGCTCGTCACACAGGGCTCAAGCGCCCGGCTCACGCCCGAGACGAAATCGCTGCCGATCGACGCCGTCGTGATCGGCCTGATCGACACGGTGCGAATCGAGGGCAAAGAGGTCTTCACACGGCAGACAGAGCCGAGAAAAGGACGTTCCACATGACAATCGCCACGGCCCCTGACATTCGTGAGATCGTGCGACAGGTGATCGCAGAGCTGCGGTCGGCCGCCCCTGCCTCTGCCGGCATCACAACTCCCGGCGTCGCCGCCAGCCCCGCCGGCTCCGGCTCGTTCGCGGGCCGACACGGCATTTTCGACAGCATCGACGACGCCGTCACCGCTTCCCAGGAGGCGTTCGAGCAGCTTGAGCGGCTGGGCATGGAAGGCCGGCGCAAGGCGATCAACCACATCCGACGGATCTCGATCGACGACGCCGAGGAACTCGGCCGCATGGAGTTTGTCGAGACGAAGATCGGCCGGCTGGAACACAAGATCGAAAAGCTCAAGGTGCTCGGCGAGCGGTCTCCCGGCGTGGAATTCATGCGAAGCGAGGTGTTTAGCGGTGACCACGGTCTGGCCGTCATCGAGCACGCCCCCTTCGGCGTGATCGGCGCGATCACGCCGGTCACCCACTCGCTCCCCACGATCACCGGCAACGCCGTGAGCATGATCGCCGCGGGCAACACCGTCGTGGTCAACCCGCATCCCAGCGGGAAGAAGGTGGCCGCCGAGGGGGTGCGACGGTTCAATGCGGCGATCCATCGCGACATCGGCATCGACAACCTTGTCTCCCTGATCGCCGAGCCCACGCTCGACACGGCGAACGCCCTGTTCAACCACCGCGGCGTGAAACTGATCTGCGTCACCGGCGGCCCGGCCGTCGCTCGGGCCGCCCTGCAGGCGAGCAAGCGGGCCATCGTGGCCGGCCCCGGAAACCCACCGGTGGTGGTGGACGAAACGGCCGACCTCGACCGGGCCGCCCGCGCGATCATCTACGGTGCCGCCTACGACAACAACCTGCTGTGCATCGCCGAGAAACAGGTCTTCGTGGTGGCCAGTGTTTTCGATCGGATGATGGCGGCCATGGAACGGGCCGGGGCACTGCGACTCAACGCCACGCAGGTCGACACGCTCACCAGGAAGGCGATTGTGATGTCCGGCGAGGGCGTGCACAGGCATCCGGTGCCCTGCAAGGATCTGCTCGGCCAGGATGCGTCGCTGTTGGCTATGGCAGCCGGTGCGAGCGGCCGCGACGGGCTGGAACTGGTGTTCGGCGAAACCGACAACGACAACCCTTTCGTGCCCACCGAGCAGATGATGCCGTTTTTGCCGTTCGTGCGGTGCCGCGACGTCGACGAAGCAATCCGGCTGGCCCACGAGAGCGAGCACGGCTTCAGGCACACGGCGATCATCCACTCCAACAGCGTTCGCAACATGACGAAGATGGGCCGCCTCCTCGACACCACGCTGTTTGTAAAGAACGGCGCCAGCGTGGCGGGGCTGGGCCTCGGCGGCGAAGGCTACATCTCATTCTCGATCGCCACGCCCACCGGCGAGGGCGTGACAACGCCGCTCACGTTTACCCGGCAGCGGCGATGCACGCTCGTCGACGATCTCTGCATTCTCGGCAGCCCCGACACCATCAACCACTAGCTGCCCGCGCAGCCCTTGAACCCCAAGGATCGTTTCCTATGCAACTGGCCCGCATCATCGGCACGGCGACCGCAACGGTGAAACACCCGTCGCTGTCCGGCGCCACGCTGCAGGTCGTTCAGCCGCTGCTGGCGGATCGCCGTACACCCGATGGCGATCCTCAACTGTCGATCGACATGGTGGCGGCCGGCGTGGGTGACATCGTGATGATCACGAGTGATGGCCGGCTCCTGCGAGACCGGCTCGAAAGTACCACGACCCCCGCGCGGTGGAGCACCATCGCGCTGATCGACCACGACTGATTCTCGGCCCCAGGCACCTCCCCATGGCACGTTCTCCTATCACCACCGACACAGTCCGCACGATTGTCGCGGAGGTGCTGCGCCGCGTGCGGGCGGAGGCTTCGCAGGCCGCGCCGCAGCGGACAGCCGCCCCTGCCCACGCGCCGGTCGCGGCCGGCATCGCGCTGGCAGACCGAGTGCTGACGCTCGGCATGCTGGAGAGACTGCCTCCGGGCACGCGGCAGGTGACAGTGCCGGCGACGGCCGTGGTCACGCCGTCCGCACGCGATCATGCCCGCGATCAGGGGATCTCGATTGTGCGCGGTTCGACGACGCCGTCTGCGGCTGGCCGGCCTTTCATCGTCGCCCATGCCGACTGCCCGACACCGGTGGCACCGCGGTGCGCCGCGATCGCCAGAGCCGTGCCAGCCGCGCAGCAGGTGCCCCCCTCGGGACTCTCCGACGTGCTGCAGGCGCTCGCCATCCACGCGGCACGCGACGGGGCCCGTGGCGTGCTACTCACCGGCCGGCCGGCGCTTGCCGCCGTGCTGGCCAATCGTAGCCCCAGCCTGCGGGCCGTGATCGTGACGGCGGGCGTTGCGACGACTGCCCGCGACGCCGCCCGCCTGCTCAACGCCGCAGCCGAGTGCTGCGCAAACCTGCTGATCGTGAATCCCGAGGATTTCTCTGCCGGCGGGCTCGAGCGGCTCTGCGGCGAATTCGCGGGCTGCGATCTGGGCGCTGTTCCTGCGGCACTCACGGCGGCCTCCGCAGCCACCTCCGCCTGTGGCTGCAAAGGCCCCGGGCACTGATTCCCTTTTTCGCTCCGAGCCCCCATCGACTCCAGGCACAGAAGAGCCCACCCATGAGACTCGCACACACGATCGGCATCGTCACGCTGGTGGAGCCCCACCCCGCGGTCCGCGGCGGGGTCTTTCGCGTCATCGTGCCGCTCGCCGCAGCCGACCTCGCGAAGACCGACGCCCGGCAGTGCCTCGCCGAGCCGCTCGTCGCCTGGGACGACCTGGGCGCCGGTGATGGCCAACTGGTGGCCTTCAGCGAGGGAGGCGAGGCCGCACAACCGTTCAATCCGGACAACAAGCCAATCGACGCCTACATCGCGGCCCTCATCGACCATCTCGACATCGCCTCAACGCCATTCATCGACGGCCTCACAACCCGCACAACCTGAAATCCGACCCGGACCGAAAAAGTGGGTAAGAATCGTTAAGGCAAACCCTGTTTCACACCAGCACACTCAGAAACTCTGAAGAGATACCGTTTCGTCCAGCCTCACGCATGAAGGAGCAATCCATGGCCACCACCATCGCCAGAAAAACCACCACCAAGCCGCTTTCCCAGCTGAAGGAAGAGATCTGCGACATTGGCCGCCGGATCTACAACAAGGGCTTCGCGGCTGGCAATGACGGCAATATCTCTTTCCGCCTGGGGCCAAACGAGGTGCTCTGCACTCCCACGATGATCTCGAAGGGCTTCATGAAGCCCTCCGATCTGTGCATCGTCGACATGGAGGGCAAGCAGGTGGCCGGCAATCGGAAGCGCTCGAGCGAAGTGTTGCTCCACCTCACCATCATGAAAGAGCGGCCCGACGTAAACAGCGTGGTGCACTGCCACCCGCCGCACGCCACCGCCTTCGCAGTGGCCCGCGAGCCGATCCCCCAGTGCGTGCTGCCGGAGGTGGAGGTGTTTCTGGGCGACATCCCGATCACGAAGTACGAGACGCCCGGCGGGCAGAAGTTCGCCGACACGGTGAAGCCCTATGTGAAAAACGCAAACGTCCTGATCCTGGCCAACCACGGCACCGTGAGCTTCGGCGAGACCGTGGAGAAGGCCTACTGGTGGACCGAGATCCTCGACGCCTACTGCCGGATCCTGATGCTCGCCAAGGATCTGGGACGCGTTACTTACCTCACCAAGCAGGAGACGCAGGAGTTGCTCGATCTCAAGCAGAAGTGGGGCTACAGCGACCCCCGGCTGGAGAAGAGCATGGAAAACTGCGACATCTGCGCCAACGACGTGTTTCGATCGAGCTGGGGCAATGCCGGCGTGACGCGGAAGGCCTTCGACGCGCCGCCCCCGATGGGAGCGGAGCCCGGCACGGCCAGCCGTCCGGTCGCCCCGGCAGGCATCGATCAGGAAGCGCTTGTGAAGGCCGTCACCGAACAGGTCTGCAGGGAGCTCGGCATCACGGCAGCGTAAAGCCGGGAATCGGCGCCAGCTCGAGGGGCCTAGGACGCATCCTTGCCCCGCCGCCGAGACTTCTGCCGTTCAGGGCGGAGCGAGGGGCTTTCGACGCAGAGACAGCAAGCCAGAAACCAGGAAACAGTCCCATGAAAGTTGGCATCATCGGCGGCGGCGGACTCGTCGGCTCATGTGCGGGCTTTGCCCTGCAACTCGGCGGCATCGTCCATGAGATCGTGATCGTCGATGCCAACGCCGACCTTGCCGACGGCCAGGCGCTCGACATGCTCCACGGCACGGCCGCGATCGCCGACCAGTCGATTCATGCCGGCGGCTACGAAGACCTGGCAGACGCCGACGTGATCTGCATCACGGCCGGCCTGCGGCGCAAGCCCGACGAAAGCCGGCTGGCGCTCATCAATCGCAACGTGGTGCTGTTCCGCTCGATCCTGGAATCGATCCAATCAAAGGGAATGCGTTCCGACGCGATCGTGCTGGTCGTCAGCAACCCGGTCGACATCCTCACCTACCTCGCCGAAAAGGCGTTGGGACTGCCCAAGGGCCGGGTGATCGGACTGGGAACCCTGCTCGACACGCTCCGATTCCGCAGCCTGCTGGCCATGAATCTCAAAGCGCCCGCCACGCAGGTGCAGGCGATGATCATCGGCGAGCACGGCGACAGCATGGTGCCGATCTGGAGCAGCGCCAGCATCGCCGGCCTGCCGCTGGAGAAATATCCGGGCTACACCCCGAAACTGGGAGCTGACGTCTTCCAGCGGGCCAAGACCTCGGGCGCCGAGATGATCAAGAAAAAGACTGGCGCGGGCTTTGCGGTGGGCGTGTCGATCGCGGAGGTGATCCACGCGGTGGCCCTCGACAGCAAGCGGGTTTTGCCGGTGTCGACCGTCCAGACGGGCTGTTACGGCCTCAGGGACGTGGCGATTTCGGTGCCGACGGTGGTGGGCCGGGCCGGCGCTGAAAAAACGCTGGCCATCGATCTCTGGCCCAAGGAACTGCAGGGGCTCAACCGCAGCGCGGCCGTCCTGCAGGAAACCCTCGCGCAGGTGCTGTCGCCGGCGGCGCAGTGATCCCCCAATCACAATGGCTTCCCCCCCAGTTGCCCGTGGAAAAAGTTATCCATGGACTTTTTCTACTTGAAAACCTCCGGTTTTTGCGGGTGCTGCGCACCCGGGACCGCATCGTGCGGTCCAACACGTAGTGTATCCACAGCCTGCTAGCCGATCCTCCTACCATCGACGCCAGCCATGAACACTTCTGAACCCATCGTCGCGGAAATGCCCGCTCCCGACCCCGAACAAAAGGAAGGGCACCGTTCGCTCGACGATCGGATCGCGATCGGACGTGCCCAGGCCAAGGACCTGCCCCTCGACCAGATCGGTGACTTGCCGACGAGGGAAGGCCGGCCAGACATCATCGAAGTGCTGCGCACCCAAGGCATCGGCCGCATCGCCGATCTGCTGCCGCTGCGGCATGCCCGGATGGCCGGCAATCCATTCGCGACCCTGCGAGGAACGGCAGCAATCATGGCCGCAGACCTGGCCTCGCGGCCCAGCACAAATCTGTTTGTTCAGCTCTGCGGCGATGCGCACCTGTCTAATTTCGGCATCTACGGATCACCGGAGCGTTCGCTGGTGTTCGATGTCAACGATTTCGACGAAACGCACCCAGGCCCGTTTGAGTGGGACCTTCTTCGACTCGCCACGTCGTTCGTCTCGTGCGTCCACGAGAAAGGCGATGCCGAAAAGGCCGCCTCGCTGGCGCGGAAGGTCGCAACCGTGTACCAAGCGTCCATGGCCGACCTCGCAGGCCGCTCGACGCTCGACGCACTCTACGAGCGGATGACGGCCGAAGACATCGAGGCCCTTGCGGAGGAATCGGATTCCTCCGCAACCGTGAAGGATGCCGAAGCGGCGATCGATAAAGCCCGCCATCGCACGCACGAGCGGGCCATCTCACGACTCACGGAGGTCGTCGACGGCGTTCGGCGTTTTAAGACAACGCCCCCGGTGCTTGTTCGCTGCGACGATGACGCCATTCGCGTGAGCTTTGAGACCGAGTTTGCCGCCTACATCGAAACCCTGCCCGCCGAGTGCCAGGCGATCGCCCGCCGTTACGGGGTGGTCGACTTCGCGATGAAGGTCGTCGGCGTGGGCAGCGTCGGGACGTATTGCTGGGTGGCACTGCTCGAGGGACGCGACCAAGACGACCAGATCATCCTGCAGATGAAGGAGGCAACTCCATCGGTTCTCGCCCCCCATGTCAAAGCCACCGGCGACATCGCGAGCTTCGACCACGAGGGAGAACGCATCGTGCGGGGACAGAAGCTCATGCAGGCGGTGTCTGATCTGTTTCTCGGTTGGATGGACGGCATTCCGGGAACGGGCCGGCAATACTATGCCCGGCAACTTCACGACATGAAGGGGGGCTTCGATATCGAGAGCGCAAAGTTTTCGACGATCGAGACCTATGCGGACCTCTGTGCCCGTACGCTGGCCCGTGCGCACGCGCGGAGCGGTGATGCGGTGGCGATCGCGGCGTATCTCGAAACGGACGAGAAGTTTGCCGATTCCGTCGAGGTGTTCGCGGTGGCCGAGGCGCATTTCGTCGCCGGCGACCACCAACGGCTGGTCGATGCCATCGCTGCCGGTGAGATCGAAGCGATCGATGCGGAAGACCTTTAGCGACCCGCACGTTCCTGCGATTCCAGTCAGTGGGCCGTCATCTTTTGCAGACTGCGATCTCCGGTTGCCCTTGCCAAAGGCCTGCCGAGTGCCATGCCCGCACCCGAAAATGCCGCCGCCTCGAAAGAGGCCGGCCCCGAACTGGAACGCTTTCGCGGCGACCAGTTGCGCAGTCTCCATGCAGAATGGGCGATCGTTCTTTTGACCGGCCCGGCCGATTACCTCGCTGCGACTGGCCCGCCCAGGGCCGCAGGAACGGGGCTTTGAACGCCGCATTGCCCACCCCACCCCACCCTGCTCTGCTCTGCTCGCCTGCAGTGACCCGCTATTTGTCAGGGCGTCGGCCGTGCCGAGGGTAATTTGTCGGGGGACGGAATTATGTTTTTTTCCGTTTACGGTGATAGGATGGAACAACTGATATTTTTATTCTCTGTCTGATGGGGGGGAAGCATGAAGACCTTCGTTGCGAATGGCACGGAGAACCGCCGCGTGGCAGGTCCGCGAAGCGGTTTCACGCTCGTGGAGCTCCTGGTCGTGATCGCCATCATCGGCACACTCGTCGGCCTGCTCCTGCCGGCAGTGCAGCAGGCCCGTGAGGCGGCCCGGCGGTCAAGCTGCCAGAGCAATCTCAAGCAGTTGGCCCTTGGAATTTTGAATTATCACGATGCTCGAAGCCAGTTTCCGCCTGGCAATACCGGCCTCACGGATTGGCAGTGCGGCCCTGGCGGGACCGGTCCTGCACTCGGCCTCCTCGTCATGGTGCTGCCGTTTATGGAAGAGCAGGCCCTCTACTCCAAGTTTGACCTCACTGCGAGCATCTCCGGCGCCACGAACTTGGCGGCGGCCCAGTCAGTGGCATCGGGCAAAGCAGCACCGCTCCCGTACCGTTGCCCGTCGTATGACGGTCAGGCTTACGGTTCCGCGTCATTTGGCTGCTCCGGTGGAGGCGGTAACACTGGCGGTAGCTGCTACGCCGGGGTCCAGGGCAGCACGTCGAATTCCTGGTATGGTTCAACCCCCAACGAGGCCGGCGTCTTCTACCTGGTGGACACCGGTACGGCCAGTGGGGTGGGCTGGTGGTATCCCCAGCGCAAAGCGCAGGTCACCAGATTGAAAGATGTTTCGGATGGGGCATCGAACACGTTGTTGTGTGGCGAAGTGCGGCCCGATGCGATGAAGGTGGTCTATCCAACCCAGGCGATCGACTGGGGCGGCCTCTATTGTGCCTGGACGGTAGGGCTGGCATCGCGGGCGGCGACCATCCGCCACAACCAGTTTGGTCCGAATCAGATTCTCCCGGGTGGCAATGCCAATTGGCAGGACCAGGGAGATTTCCCGTTTAGCTCACGGCACGCGGGAGGCGTCTTCATGGCCAAGGTCGATGGGTCCGTGGGCTTCGCCTCCGATACGATTGACATCACCTTGTGGCGCAATGCCGCCAACTTAAAGGGTGGAGAGATCACCAAGGTGCCCTGGTAATCGCGTTGGCACCTCGCCCCCGTATTGCCAAAGCACCGCGCAGCAATGGTTCTCCATGGCCGACATGGCCGACATGGCCGACATGGCCGACATGGCCGACATGGCCGACTGACCGCTTTCCCGAAGGATTGGACCGATGCCCCGAATATTCCCTTTGCCTGACTGCCGAATCCTGGTCCTCGTGTTGGGCATCGCAGGATGCAGTGGACCGGCATTGCCCTTGACGGCCCCAGTCAGCGGCATCGTGACATTGAATGGCACTCCGTTGACGAGAGGCATGGTTCACTTCGTGCCCGACAACAGCAAGGGCTCGACCGGCCGTATGGCCGTGGCCTACATACAGCCCGACGGACGCTTTCACGGTGCTATGTGTTTCAAGCCCAATGACGGTGCCTTGATCGGATTCCATAAGATCGCCGTTGACGTGCGCAACGTCGCCCCGGAACCAACACAGCCTGGCGAATCCCCCGCCGGGCCGCCGCAACCGCGTTCGCTCGTGCCGATACGCTATTCGAACCAGGACACCAGCGGCCTCACCGTGGAAGTGAAGGCCGGAACCGCCAATGAATTCGAGTTCGCGCTCGAGAGCCGCTGATCCCGCACTGCGTTCAAGGCAAACCCCCATCGTCAGCCGTGGTGCGAGATGGGGAACAATGATGCCATGGCGGACGTGAACCTGCCGACGCGGATTGAGCAGGGGCGGAGACCGGCGGCGCAGTACGCCCCGGCGATTGGACTGCGGCTGGGTTGGTTGCTCGTGGCCGTCTTCGCCCTGGCGGCCCTGCTCGGCGCCAACTCGCTCTACCTCGCCACCATCACGCTCCTTGAGTGGTGCTCGGGCCTGACGTACCAGAACCTTTTCTACCAGTACATGTTCCTCGGGCACCTCGTGCTGGGAGCGGTGTTCACGGCGCCGTTCGTTGCGTTTGGCACGATCCACCTTCTCTCGGCACGGCACCGCCGCAACCGCCGGGCGATCCGGATCGGCTATGCACTGTTCGCCGTGGCGATCATCGTCCTTGTCACCGGCTTTCTGCTCATGCGGATCGGCGGATTCGACCTACGGGCTCCGGCGACCCGCACCGCCGTCTACTGGCTGCACGTGATCGCTCCCCTTGTGGCGGTCTGGCTCTACTGGCTGCATCGGCTGGCCGGCCCGCCGATCCGCTGGCGGATCGGCGCGGCATACTTCGGCATGGTCGCCATCGCGGTGGTCATGGCCGTGGTGATGCACTCGCACGACCCACGTCGGTGGCGGTCCGTCGGCCCTGACTCTGGAGCGGCATATTTCGAGCCATCACTCGCCCGGACGGCGACCGGGCACTTCATCCCCGCGACGACGCTCATGAACGACGACTATTGCCGCCAGTGTCACGCAGACATTCACGCCGGCTGGAGCCAGAGCGCCCATCGGCTCAGCTCCTTCAACAACCCCATGTACTTGGCGAGCGTCGCCGAAACCCGCCAGGTCGCGTTTGACCGCGATGGATCGGTGAAGGCCTCCCGCTGGTGCGCCGGCTGCCACGACCCCGTGCCGTTCTTCAGCGGTGCTTTCGACGACCCGACGTTTGACATGCTCGCTCACCCCACGGCCCAAGCAGGTATCACATGCACCGTCTGCCACGCGATCACCAACGTCAACAGCACCCGTGGCAACGCCGACTACACGATCGAAGAGCCCCCGCACTATCCCTTTGCCACGAGCGACAACGAGGCGTTGCAGTGGGTGAGCAACCAACTCGTCAAGGCAAAGCCGGCCTTCCACAAGAAGACGTTTCTAAAGCCCGACATCCACCGTTCGGCGGAGTTTTGCTCCACCTGCCACAAGGTCGGCCTGCCGCGGGAACTGACCCGTTACAAGGACTTCCTGCGCGGCCAGAACCATTACGACAGCTACTTGCTCAGCGGCGTTTCTGGGCACGGAGCCCGCAGTTTCTACTATCCTGCGAAGGCCAAGACGAATTGCAGCGAATGCCACATGCCCCTCACGGAATCGTCCGATTTCGGGGCGGCTTATTTCGGGGATGCCCGTGAACTCAGCATCCACGACCATCTCTTTCCGGCCGCCAACACGGGCCTTGCCTGGCTGCGGGACAAGCCCGACGTGGTTGCGGCCCACCAGCGGTTTCTCGAGGGGGCCCTGCGAGTCGACCTCTTTGGAGTTCGGGAGGGAGGCGATGTCGATGGTCGGCTGCACGCCCCACTTCGGCCCGACGTGCCGGTGCTCGTGCCAGGGCGACGTTATCTCCTCGAGGTCGTGATCCGCACCCTCACGCTCGGGCATCCTTTCACGCAGGGGACGGCCGATTCCAACGAGGCGTGGCTGGACGTCACGGCATCGGCCGACGGCCGGGTGATTGGCCGCAGCGGCGCAATCGATCCCGATGCCTGCAACGAAGTCGACCCGTGGGCCCACTTCGTCAACGCATTCATGCTCGATCGCGACGGCAACCGGATCGACCGCCGCAATCCGCAGGACATCTTCACCACGCTCTACAACCACCAGATTCCACCGGGCGCCGGGCAGACGGTGCATTACGTGCTCGATGTCCCCGCCGACATCACCGGCCCCGTCGAGGTGGACGTCGCACTGCGATACCGCAAGTTCGACCGGCAGTACATGGACTATGTCGCCAGTGGCAACCAGCGGCTGGGGCGGACCATCCGGGGCCATGAGCCGGGCACCCGCTACGTGAACAACCTGCCGATCACAACGCTGGCCATTGACCGGATCATGTTTCCCGTGGCGGGGGCCGATGCCCACGTGGACAATGCTCCCCGCGACATTCCAGCCTGGCAGCGGTGGAACGACTACGCCATTGGCATGCTGCTCAAAGGCACGGGTGAACTCCGCCAGGCGGCCGAAGCCTTCGCGGAGGTGGAACGGCTTGGCCGCTACGACGGCCCGCTGAATCTCGTTCGTGTCTTCAACGCCGAGGGGCGGCTCGACGAGGCCGTGGATGCGCTCGACCGGACTGCGGCATTCCGCGACGAAGAGGGATTTCCACGGTGGACCTGGGCCTGGCTCTCGGGCGTCATCAACCGCAAGCAGGGCCACCTGGAAGCCGCCGCCCAGAACTTCAGGGCAGCGCTCACGGACCGCGGCCCCGACATCGAGTCGCGCCGGTTCGATTTCAGCATCGACCACGAGGTTGTCAGCCTGCTGGGCCAGACTCTCTTCGACCTGGGTCGAACAAGCGCACGGCAGGGCCGCCGCGAGGAGGCCACGGCCCGGTATCGCGAGGCGATCGCCGAGTTTGAAAAAACGCTCGCGGTCGATCCAGAGGACGTGACGGCCCACTACAATCTGCAGCGGCTGTTCCGGGAAGTCGGCGACGAGGACCGGGCCGCGGAGCACGGCAAGCTGCACGCACGCTACCGGCCAGACGAAAACGCCCAGGACCGCGCCGTTCGCCTGGCCCGCTTGCGGTATCCTGCGGCCAACCATGCCGCCGAGGTGGTCGTGAAATATCCGCTGCAAAGGCCGGGCGCGCCCGGCCTGCCGGCGACCTCTGACGCCGCTGCCGTGGCCGGATCTGCGAGGCCGACCCGATGAGCGTTGAACTCCGCACCGCAGATCACGCCCCTTCCGGCCCGGTCGATCCTCCGACGGCCGAACAGGATGACGCCGTCATCGGCAGGGCCCTTCGCCGCTCGAGCATGATTCTCGCCGTGGCGGGGCTGATTGTGGGCATCCTCGTTTTGTTTGACGTGAAAACGCTGTTTCCCAAGGTACCCCAGCCCTCGATCCCGCTGGCCACGGCACGGCCCCGGACATACCCGCCTCTGCACGTCCCGCACGTGCCGCTCGTCGATGTCACCCGCGAGGCGGGCATCACGTTCAAGCATGAAAACGGCGGCTCCGCCGAAAAACTCCTGCCGGAAATGATGGGCGGCGGCTGCGCCTTTTTCGACTATGACGCCGACGGCGATCAGGATCTGCTCCTGCAGAACTGCCGGCGTTGGGAGTGGGATCCCAGGCCACGCGAAAGTCCGACCACGCCTGCGCTCTATCGCAACGACGGCACGGGGCATTTCGACGACGTGACCGCCGGCTCCGGGCTCGACGTGAGCCTCTTCGGCATGGGCGTGGCCTGTGGGGACTTCGACAACGACGGGCTTGTCGATGTGTTCCTGCCGGCCGTCGGCCCGGACCGGCTTTTCCGCAATCTCGGTGGCGGTCGCTTCGCCGACGTCACTGAATCGGCGGGCGTTGCCGGCGGCATCGATCCATGGGGCACGAGCGCCGGCTGGTTCGACTACGACAACGACGGTGATCTCGACCTGTTCGTCTGCAACTACGTGGCATGGTCCCGGGAATACGACGTTGCGCAGGAGTTTGGCCAGACCGGCATGGGCCGCAGCTACGGCAGGCCGCAGGCTTTCGAGGGCTCCTTCTCGTCTCTGTTTCGCAACGACGCTGACGGCACATTCGCCGATGTCTCCGCCGCCGCCGGCCTCCATGTGCGCAATCCCGCGACGGGAGTGCCGGCCGGCAAGGCGCTGGCCGTCACGTTCTTCGACTTCGACGAGGACGGCTGGCTCGACATCGTCGTCGCCAACGACTTCGTGCGCAATCACCTCTTTCACAACCGCGGGGATGGCACGTTTGAGGAGATCGCGGAAGAGGCCGGGGTGGCATACGACTTCGACGGCAACGCCCGCGCCAGCATGGGGATCGACGCAGCGCATTTTCGCAACGACCGCGCGGTGGGCATCGCCATCGGAAACTACGCCAACTGGATGACGGCGCTGTTGGTCTCCTCCGGGGCCGAACTGCGGTTTACGGACGAGGGCAACACGACGGGGCTGGGCTACGACACGCTGCGGGAACTGACGTTCGGCCTGTTCTTTGTCGACTACGACCTGGACGGGCGGCTCGACTTCTTCACCGCCAACGGACATATCCTCGACGACATCCACCGGGTGCAGACCAACCAGTCCTTCGAGCAGCCACCCGTGCTTTCCTGGAACTGTGGCCCGGAGCAGGTAACAGAATTTCGGCGGGTCGGCGGAGCGGAATGTGGGCCCGACCTCGAGCGGCGGAGCGTGGGCCGCGGCGCGAGTTGCGCCGACATCGACGGCGACGGCGACCTCGACCTGCTCGTGGCCAACCTGATCGGTCCGCCGCGGCTCTTCCGCAACGAGCAGACGCTCGGCCATCACTGGCTTCGGTTCAGGCTGCAGGGAACGCGTTGCAATCGCGACGCCATCGGGGCCGTGGTCGAAGTCGACCTAGACACCTGCACGTTGCGTCGCGAGGTGATGCCGACTCGGAGCTATCTGTCGCAGATAGAGTTGCCGGTGACGTTTGGCCTGGGCACCGTCGATCGTGTGCGTGCCGTCCGCGTCCGCTGGCCCGACGGCTCACGGCAGGAACTGCGCGGCGTCGATGTCGACCGCTGCCACGAGATCGTGCAGCCGCTTCCAAGCATTCCCGATGCGTCAGGAGTGGGCACGCTGGTTCGCCCATGTATAATGGCCGAAGGTGTCGACGCTAGGACTGGATCCAGTTGTCGTCAGCCCGGCCGTGGGTGAGTTTTTGGCGGCGGCGAGCATTCTTTGAGGCGGGTCACACACACGAACGCACGAACGCGATCCCAGCACGAGACACATGAGTTGCATGCGACAACAGCCCTGGAGCAGCCGATGACCATTTTTCCATCTCGGCACCCCCGGCGAATGTTCCTGAAAGGCGCGGGTGCCTGCATCGCCCTGCCTTGTCTGGAGACATTTGCCCGAGCGGAGACGGTCGCCCCGCCGCAGCGGTTTGTCTGCGTCGCAAATCCCTTCGGCATGATCCACGACGCCTTCTTCCCGGCCGAGGAAGGGCTCGCCGCCGCGCTCCCCGACAACCTTAAACCACTCGATCCGGTCCGCGGCAAGTTCACCGTCTTTTCCAACCTCGACCACGGTTACGGCAGCGGCCACGGTGCCACCCACACCTTTCTCTCGGGCGTGCTCACGAGCGAAGTGGCTGGCATGCCCGACGGCAATATCTCGCTCGATCAATTCCTGGGTCGAGATGTGGCCGGCCAGACCCGCTTTTCGGTCCTCAACACGGCGGCGGGCCCGGTGGGCGGTGGCGGTGTTGAACTGTCGTGGACCCGCAACGGTGTGATGGTGCCGCCGATCCAGCAGGTCTCCCGCGTCTTCAAGCAGCTTTTCGTCGACGACCCAGCCGAACAGGCGGCACAACGCAGCACCGAGTACGACCAGCAGGGCTCGATCCTCGACGCCGTGAACGACCAGGCCAAGGGCATGAACGGCCGGCTCAGCAGCCGCGACAGGCAGAAGCTGGAACAGTATTTCACCGCCATCCGCGAGGTGGAGAAATCCCTCGCCCAGGAGAAGGCTTGGCTCTCGCGGCCACGGCCGCATGTCGATTCGAAGGAGCCGAAGGACGGCACGGTGAGCCAGCAACTCCCGCTCCTCTTCGACCTCGTCGCATTGGCCCTGCAGACTGATTCCACCAGGGTGGCCACGATCGAGGTGCCCGGCTCGTTCGACACCGCTGCGATGGGGATCGAGGAGAAGGGCTATCACGGCTACTCGCACCACGGCAAGGATCCGGTTCTCATGGCCGGAATGCGGAAGGTGGAGCACTACCAGATGGTCCATTTCGCGAGGTTCCTCGCGACCCTTGAGGAGTTTGGTCTGCTCAACACCACGCAGGTGCTCTTCGGCAGCGGCATGAGTGACGGCAGCGCCCACACCAACAAAAGCCTGCCGGTGATCGTGGCCGGCGGCGGCTACAAGCACCGCACGCACGTCAGGATGCCGGAAGATCAAGGCAAGCGAGTTCCGCTGTGCAACCTCTACCTCACGATGGCCCAGCGTTTTGGTGTCGAGACCGATACTTTCGGCAAGAGCAAGGGCACGCTCGCGGAGCTGGCATGATGCCCATCGGTAGAGTCACTCTGTCACTCGTCATCCTGATGGCCGCCGTGGTGACCGCGACCTTCGGCGCTGACACTGAGTCTCCGGCTGCGGGCCGTTCCGTGGCCATCAGCGGTGCCGTCCGCACGTTCGTCTCCGCGCGCTGCCTCGCCTGCCACGACGACGCAACCCGCGAGAGCGGCGTGTCGCTTGAGTCGCTCGGCGACACGGTGACCGACGCCACCGCCAAGGACTGGCTCCGCGCCCTCGAGCAGATCGAGCGGGGCACAATGCCCCCGCCGGACCAAGAGCAGCCCACGGCTGACGAACGGCACCCGGCGGCGCTGGCCCTCGAGGGAGCGCTCGTGGCACACGCCCGGAGCAGTCCCATCCACGACGCCGCTGTGCTACGACGGCTCAACCGCACGGAATACCGCCGAACGATCGAAGATCTCCTGCATCTCGACCTGAGCGGCCGGGATCCCACCCGCGACTTTCCCGACGACAACCGCTCGCACGGCTTCGCCTCCAACGGCGACAAACTCGTGACGTCGAGCTTTCTGCTGCGGCAATACCTCCGGGCCGCGGAGGACATCGTCGGCCGGGCAGTCCACTTTGAGGCCGAGCCCGAGGAGCGAAAGTTGTCGCTGAAGCCGCCGTTCGACAGGACGACACTGGGCATCTCCTACGGCGAGCGTGATCACTCCTCGAAAACGCTTCGTCAGCCTCAGCCCTACCAGTCGCTCTTCTACCGCGACAGCTGCATGCCGCTGGAGGATCTGCGGGAGGGCGTGCCGCTGGCCGGCTGGTATTCCATCCGGATTCTGGCCGAGGCGAAGTTTCGATACGCCGACATTGACCAGAAGAAAATCTTCGGAGGCAACTCGCTGAGCGATTCCACCCAGCCGAATCGGCTCGTGCTGGAGACGGGCTCGCTCATCGGCATCGACCCGTCGAACAAGGATGCGGTCAACGAGGCGTTGACGACGCACCGCTCCGGCGACCGGCATCTCGCCACCTGGGACGTGCCAGACGACGTGCCCACCTGGCTTGATGCAAAAGTCTGGCTGGAGCAGGGGCAGTTCGCCAAGGTTGCGTTTCCCAATGGCCCCACCGGCAGCAACCATCGGCTCGACATGTACGTCAAGGAAAACAAATACACGCTTCTCGACAAGGGCCAACTGGCAGCCTACGAGAACGCGGGCTACGGCGGCGATTGGTTTCACCTGATCTTCTTTGAGACGCCGCGGATTCGCATCCACCAGGTTGAGATCGACGGCCCGCTCAACGAGCAGTGGCCGCCGGCGAGCCACCGCGCCATCTTCGGCGACGCTGTCTACAAATCGGCGGCCGCGGGCGAGGTGCTGCGGACGTTCGCCGAGCGGGCCTGGCGACGGCCGGTGACGCGGGCCGAGGTGGAGCCGATCGTGCAGCTCGTACGGGTCGCCGAGAAAGCTGCCGAAAAAGCCGGACAGCCGCCCGAGCAGGCGGCCCAAGCGTCGATCCTGCAGGGCATCAAGGCGATCCTCAGCGCGCCCGAATTCATCTACCGGGAGGAGCGCGGCGACCGGCTCGACGGTCACGAGATCGCCTCCCGCCTCTCGTACTTCTTCTGGTCGTCGCTGCCGGACGAGCAACTGTTGCAGCACGCTGCCGTGGGCGACCTGCTTCAGCCGGGCGTGAGACGCGCACAGGCCGAGCGGCTCCTCGCCGATCCGCGATCCGACACGTTCGTCAACGAGTTTCTCGATGGCTGGCTCGTGATGCGGAAGCTCGGCACGATGGCGCCTGTATTTCCGGTCTATTTCGAAGACCAGCTGGAGCCGGCAATGCGTACGGAGACGCGGCTGTTCTTCAAGCGGCTGCTCCACGTCAACGGCCCGATCGCCGACTTCCTCGACTCCGACTACACCTTCGTCAACCGAGCGCTTGCCAAGCACTACGGGATCGATTGGCAGGCCGCGGAGCCGCGAATCGGGAAGCCGGTCAAGGGGCTGCACGCCGATGATCTCCAGCCGGACGGTGCCGGAGCCGCCGCCTCGACGGGGTTCGTGGCGGTGAAGCTCACCGATAAGCGTCGCGGCGGTCTGCTCGGCCAGGCGAGCGTTCTCACGCTCACCGCCAACGGTGTCGACACCTCTCCCGTAGTTCGCGGCGCCTGGGTGCTGGAAAACATCCTCGGTGCGCCGCCGTCGCCGCCGCCACCAAACATCCCGGTCATCGAGCCCGATATCCGCGGCGCGACCACGATCCGCGACCGCCTGCAGAAGCACCGAGACAACCCCTCCTGCCTCAGTTGTCACCGGCAGATCGACCCGCCCGGATTCGCGCTGGAGAGCTTCGACGCCATCGGCCGCTGGCGGGGCCACTACATGGCGAGCGGCAAGGCCCTCCCCATCGATGCGAGCGGCGAGTTCGACGGCACGGCCTTCAAGGACGTGAGCGGCTTCAAGGAAGAACTGCTCAAACACCAGCCTCAGTTCGCCCGCTGCCTGGTGGAAAAGCTGCTCATCCATGCTCTGGGACGGGAACTCACCGTCGCCGACCGCCCTTCCATCCGCAGCATCGTGGAGAAAGGCGCGGCCGACGGCTATCGGCTCCGGGATCTCGTTCTGCTCTGCTGCGAGAGCGACCTCTTCATCAACAAATGATCACCATGCCTCCCTGCCGTCGGGCCGTTATTGCAGCGATCACGATCATTGCCTGCGTGCTGGTCCAAGGTCCATCACGCGCGCAGGATGTGAGCAAGCTCGAATCGCTCACGGTGGAACAGGCCCGCGAACTGCTGGCGAAGAAGCCGCCGCCGGTCCATGACTTTTTCGGGGTCTGGCTATCGCTCGACGGTCTTGCGACGCTCACGCCGGAGGTGGCGGAGGTGCTTGTGGAGCCCGCGGGGGGGCTGTCGCTCAATGGCCTCACGGAACTGTCGCCTCAGACGGCCGCGGTGCTCGCGAAGCACAAACCGATTGGCGGATTTGGATACGCCGACCTGCGGTTGAACGGCCTGAAGACGATCTCCCCAGCCGCCGCCGAGGCGCTGGCGGCTCACCAGGGCATGGTCATGCTGCACTCGCTTGAGAAGCTCGATTCGCTGCCGTTGGCGAAGAAGCTTGCGGCCCAGTGGGGCGAACTGCGGCTGGGGCTCACCGAGCTTTCTCCGGAGATCGCTGCCGAGCTTGCGAAGAACGAGGGCGTGGCCGAGGACAAGACACGGCCCGGCGTCGTCCACCGCCGTGCGGATCGCGCCTCCTCCGTTCTGCGGCTCGACAACCTCCAGTCGCTGTCGCCGAACGCCGCCGAGGCCCTGGCCGGGCACAAGGGGGTGCTTGTATTGAACGGTCTCGTCGCGCTCGAACCCGCGGTCGCCGCGTCGCTTGCCAAGCGGTCGGGCACGCTTGTGCTCAACGGACTGCCGTCGCTCTCGACGCCCACGGCCGCAGCATTGGCTGAGTTTCCCGGAGAACTCGTCCTCAAGGGGATTACGAAGCTTGAGCCCGACACGGCCGAAGCGCTGGCGGCGCACAAGGGCCGGCTGCACCTCACCGGTCTCACCGCGATCAGTCCCGAGACCCGCGCGGCCCTGCAGGGCCATGCCAACCTGCTCCTCCCCCGGCAGGTCCCGTCGGGGCCGTGAATGGCTGACCGGCCCCCGTTCAACGGCACCACTTCCAGCCCGGCTTTCCCAGCCGACTCCGCTTCGTGTGGCACTTCACGATTCTCTCGTGTCTCTTTGTGGCGACAAGATTCCATCTTGTCTCTTGTGGCGACAAGATTCCATCTTGTCTCTTGTGGCGACAAGATTCCATCTTGTCGAATTCAGCACGTTGAAAACTTGCTGCCACACAAGAGCATCGTGTCGAAGGCATGTGCAAGTTGAAAACTTGCACCCACAAGAGGCTGGGGCCGGCTCTTGCTTTCTATGCCATCTCTCCCTCCCCGTGGCGACAAGATTTCATCTTGTCTCTTTGTGGCGACGAGATTCCATCTTGTCGAATCAGCACGTTGAAAACTTGCTGCCACAAGAGAGCATCGTGTCGAAGGCATGTGCAAGTTGAAAACTTGCACCCACAAGAGGCTGGGGCCGGCTCTTTCTTCCTGTGGTCTCTCCCCCTCCCTGTGGCGACAAGATTTCATCGTGTCGGAATCAGCAAGTTGAAAACTTGCTGCCACAAGATTTCGTCGTGTCGAAGGCATGTGCAAGTTGAAAAC
>Ga0209829_10001278_pt1 | contig 20829 bp, 20 predicted proteins | sample C_140205_EF_Meta_FD_187311 | JGI IMG/M metagenome (GOLD analysis project Ga0209829, IMG submission 187311) | Freshwater microbial communities from Lake Croche, Canada to study carbon cycling - C_140205_EF_MetaG (SPAdes) (version 2) | ecosystem: Environmental > Aquatic > Freshwater > Lake...
GCTAGGCGTTGACTCCAGTGAGCTCCCGCAGAGAATCCATCCAAGTACCACCCTCCTACAGGAAGAGACTGATCTTTGCAGAGGCGACGTGCCCCGGACCCCCAACTTCCGGCCACTTGGTCAAAGACCATATCGAGTTCGTTTTTGACCCGGGGAGTAAGCTGATTAAAGCTTTTACGGCTCTTCCACAGAATCGCCGTGTTCCAGGTCAGAAGCGCCAGATTGTTCTTCTTGGCATACTGGATGAGTGGGGATTTCTCATTACTTAGGGCGTCTCGCAGACTTTTGTCCTCACGTTGCCATGTGCAGAAGGCCAGGACTCCCTTCGCAGTGGGATGCTCGAGGGTATGGCCTTCAGGGAGCCTCAGGAAAAAATGAATCTCTGGCTGGGCGTGCTGGCCAGTCTTCACGACATTCTCGATCAGTTTGAGAGGAGGCGTCGTCGGTGTGGGAAGAGGGGTTGACTGGGACTTTGATGGGGAGGGTGTCTTGGCAACCGTTGCTCCTGAGACTTTCTGCTTGGGGGAAGGATTAGGCCCAGAGGATAGAGAATTCTGGGATTGAGGAGAAGATAAGGGAGTCGGAGAAGGAGCAAACGAAAGAATCTCCGGAATCGAGGATAGAGGACTCTCAGTAGTGGACTTAGAATCAAACCGTTCGCCGAAGGCAGTTATTTCGGCGTAGGTAAGGGACACACCGAGTAATAGAAGAATTACCCAAAGTGAGTTTTTAACAATTTTCATCGAAATGGACTTATCACCATTGATGATGCGGTTCAGCACCCGCTTGCGTCTAGCAAGGAAAGAAGAAGGGGGGGGACATGCATCCAAGAGACCAACCCTTTTGTATATAGTATTATTAATTTTAATTCGGGAATTTTGTTACTATATTATTTTCTTTTTATGTAAAAGATAATCGATGATATTATTGCTGACAACATTGAAAGTAATAATATGCATAAGTCAAAGGTTATTCCTTGGTTTTTCAATAATCCTAAAGTTATAAAATATAAAGAATTTAAAGCTATGGATAATGAAAATACTAAAGAAAAAGCAATAGAGTATTTATTTGGCGGCAAAAACGGTGATGATATAAGTATCTTCCAAAAAGAATATTGTATCGACATGTCATGAATGTAATATACTATAAGATATGTAATAAATATGAACGCGCCGCCAATTAATAAAATTGATAATGCTTCATGATTACTTATATCCTCTCCAGACTTAGAATATGTAATGTGAAAAAAAACTATGAAGAATAATCTTTTTAATAGATTTTTGGATTCTATATTCATTTTAGAAGTATGTATGTACGCCTCCTCCTACAAAAGCTCCAGCGCCTGCTCTTCCAAATCCTATCGAGGTATTATCACGGTTACTTCCTCCTACAGTAAACAAACTATTACCAATTGATGGAGACATGCTCGATGTATAACCATCATTAGAATTATAGTTTATATCAGAAGATAATCCGACACCTCTTGATTTACCATTAGGAAAGTTTGCATTAAAACCAATTTCACCATGAGCAGCAAATTCCAATGTTGATGATTTAAAACACTGAGAATAATCATCATTAGGATTATATCCGGCAAACAGTCCAATACCACTACCAACATAGGCTCCAATATTTAACTTTCCCTGATTATAGCCAAAAGTAAGCATTCCACCGACGCCAGCCCCTCCACCAATTGTAAATTGCCATAGTCCAAACGGATCGGTCCCATTCACTGGATCGTTTCCGCAATACCTGAAGATATTGGGATCGCCCGCATCGAACTTGATGGGATCCATCTGAAGGAACCTTCCTAGCTCCGCCGAGTAAGTCCTGGCCCTGTAGTGATAAAGGCCACTCTCCTTGTCGAAGCGCCTGCCGGTAAAGAGCCATGGGGCACTAATGGCAGAGGCTGTAATCACACTCCCCGAGGCATCACGAGCCGTCACCTTCCCCCAAGCATCATAGCTATAGCTCTGATAGGCAGCCCCATTGCTGTCAGTAAGCATCACCACACTGCCGAGCACATCCTGATGCACATAGCGGATTGCCCCACTAGAACTCACCTGAGCTAGCGGCCTGTCGATTCCCGGCTCATAGATGTAACTCGTCGCCGAGTTGTTTGAGGTATTGTAGGCCTCTAGCATCGTGTCCCCTGCATTGAGGAGTAAGATCGTATTGCTCCCGCTCTGCCGGACCGCCCTCCTCCCCAGCGGATCCCTCGCGTAGTGATATGCCGCATTGGTCCCGCTCTGAGCGCTACTCAAGTTGCCGAAGGCATCGTAGGTAAAGCTCCACCCATTAATCCCGCTCAGGTCCCCCCGGCTATTGTAGGAGGGGGAGGCCCCTCCCACGCTCGTGTACTGGTTGATCTCGTTGACTGAGTAACTGATACCAAGCGTGTTGGTCCCGCTGACACTCTGTGCCTGGGTCCGGTTGCCCGAGGCATCATAGCTCCAGGAAGCGCTACTCGCATTGGTACCCGTTCCATAGCTCACTCCGGTGAGCTGGTAGGTGTCGTCGTACTGGTAGCTCGCGCTCGAGTTGCTGCGTGTCGTGCTGACCCTTTCTCCAGCGGCATTATAGGCGTAGCTTTCTGCCCAAAGGTTGGTAGCTCCATTGCTCACGGTGATGTTGGTCACGTGGTTCGCCCCGTCGTAGCCGTAGCTCGTTGTTACCCCGTTGCCCAAGGTCCGAGTAGTCAGCCTCCCTCCCGTGTCGTAGCTGTAGCTCGCCAAGGTCGTGCTCCCCATATTGATGGAGGTCACTTGGCCATCTCCGTTGTATTGATAGCCCACCGACATCCCGGAGGGGTAACTCAGGTTGGTAAGGCCCCCAGAGGCATCGTAGCCGAAGCCGACGCTCCGGCTCACTCCGGAGGCCGTTTGGGTCAGGCTGTTTAATCTCCCATTGGTGTCATACCCGTAGCCCTGAGCGATCGTAAACCCTCCTTCGCTTGCGGTGGCGCTACTGAGCTGTCCTCCGGCATTACGGCTGTAGCTGTTGGTCCCTCCCTGGCCGTTGTACTTCCATTTCCTTTGGCTCAGCTCTCCGAGCGCGTTGCGCGTGAAGCTCGCTCCCGCCTCGCCTCCCCTCGCACTCCAGTTGGTCAATCGTCCGTTGATGTCGTAGGAGCTGTTTTCTGAGGTGGTGTCGGGCCACTTGAACTGCTTGCGGCTCGCCCCATCCTGCCAGAGCAGGTCGTAGATCTTGCCCCGCGCGTCGGTCAACTTGGTGAGGTTCCCCTCGGCGCTATACTGATACTGGATCAAGTTTCCCAAGGCATCAGTCACCTGTGCGGGTAAGTTCAGGTCGTCGTAGTAGGCGTAGGTCCGGTTCTCCAAGGGATCCCTCACAAGGATGGTGTTAAGCCGGTTGTCGTAGTTGTACTGGGTCACTCCCGAGAGTGGGTCAGTAACGCTCGCCGGGACGTTCCAGTCATCCACGTAGCTCACGCTCCAGGTGGCTCCGGTGGGATCCGTCTGGGAGGTGATCCTTCCCATTGTGTCCCGTTCAAGCTCACTCACTCTCCCCTCCGGGGTTGTCACTTTGGTAATCTGCGGCACTCCAAGGTGCAGCGCATATTCGTAGGTGGTTGTGTTGTCCAAGGCGTCGGTTCGCTCAAGGAGTTGGTTGGCTTCCCCATACACGAAGGCTCCAAGGATATTACCTGAGGCATTCTTGATGTCTCGGAGCCGGTGACGGGCGTCCCAGTCCAGCACCCGCACGATCCCGGTGGGACTGGTGATCTTCACCACGTTGCCCTGCATGTCACGCTCGACTACGTTCACCCTTCCCAGCGGGTTGGTCGTGGTGACTTTCTTGGGGGGTTGGAACGGGCTCGCTCTGCTAAAGCGCTCGTACGCATAGCTCGTTTCATTGCTATCATTGTCGTAACTGGTGATGAGGTCTCCGTTCCCGGTGTCGTACGCTCCTCTCCATACCACCGTCGATTCACTCTCACCGGCCCTCTTTAATTCAATTTTGAAGGTCTTTCCATAGAGATTACCCACCGACTGGTAGCTCGAGCTCGTCGTTACGTTGCCATACACGTCCGTCCTGATCTCCACCGAGTTGTTCGCTTGGTATTCCACTTTTTCACTCTCTCCGCTCCAGAGTCTTGTCCTCTGCATGGTAGGCCGGTTGTAGATCACTCCATCCTGGCCCGGTATTCCTCCAGTTATGCTGTAGTTCCAGATGTCGTCGCTCTTTAACTTCCGGCTGGTGTTCTCATACACCCAGCTCTTCCACAATCCAGTTTCCTGTGTGAGGGTCAAGCGGTTCGTCCCACCCTCTTGGTCCTCAAAGTGCCATTGTTTTTTCCTTCCGTCTGGGAAGTCTACCTCCTGCAGGGTTCCCCCGTCGTATTTGAAGCTGTAGGTGTCCCCGTTCACCGTCACGCTGTGCGCTCCTCGGCTCACTCCCGCTCCGATCATGTCGGCCACGTTGTCGCTCACACCAACTGTGATGACATCATTCCCTGTCGCCACGTCGTACACTCTTGTGGCTAGCACCGGGTTGTTCACGTCGTAATCCCACCCAAGCACTTTTCCAGTGTCAGTCGTCATTCGGGAGATCAGTCCATTCCGATACACTAGCTGCCACCCGTCCCATCGCGTGATCGTGAAGGTGTTGTTGGCGCTTTCCACCCCAGTCCATTGCCCGTCGTTGCTTGTCCAAGTACCAGATGGCGCCAAAGTGGGCGCATCACTCTTCATAGCACTTCCTCTATTACCGGAGATCGTAACACCTCCACTCACCCCGCCACCACCTGCTGGCGCGTCGGTAACACGCTTGCTAAAATAAAGCTGTTTGCCGCACAAGAGCGTCACCACGTATAAGGAGGCCGTTTGCTTCACCGCTTTGCTTTCCAACACGGTCAGGCTCATCCCGTTCCATCCGTACGCGCTCGTCGATTGGTCTGAGCTCCGGTACACCCATCTCACGGGCAGTCTCTCTCCTCCTCCAAAATCTGCATCCCTAAGATCGTCTGTCACGATCAACGTTCCGTCCCGATCGCAGTCTCCAAACACTCCTCCGGGTGGTGCCAGATCCGCAGGTAATGCCCGTAAGGCGGTGATTCCAGCAAGGAGGAGGATCCCTCCAAAAATAAGATGCACTGTCTTCATGGAGGTTTTATTTAGGGAGTCCACCTCTTACCTTGCCGATCCAGGCACAGGCGTCGCACTCGGAACCGGCGCTGGCGGCGGAACCGCTTTCTTTACCTGACCTTCTCCCGCAGGTGGGGGCGGTGGATTGTTGGGGTCAGGGGGAGCGGGCGGGCAGTTCTGCCCTAAAACCACTCCTACGCTCATCATTAGCAGACACACTAAGGAAATTATTTTAAAATTCATCTGTTAGAAGGAGGTTGTATGACATTCCTTCAATACTCCACACCCAGTCCTGTCAAGGGCTCTTTTACTCCCCTCTCATTAGCCCTCCTTAATCTAAGCGTTATGCTTAGAGATGAGCTGGCATGGAAAAATAGTTGCCTCAAGCATCCCCGATTCTCATAACTCCATCATGCCCAAGACCAAACCATCCCTGGATATCCTCAAACAATTCGCAGCCCTGGAGAAGAAAGCATCCAAGCAGGTGCTCAAGGCCAAGGCCGTCATTGAGAAGAAAATCGCGAAAGAAGTGGCCGCCGTTCACAAGAAGTACGCCAAGGAGCTGAAAGAAATGGAGTCTCTACTTTCCCGCTTTGGCCTCTCCTCAAAGGCTCCCAAAGCCCCGAAGGCTGCCAAGAGCGCCCCCGCCGGGAAGCGCACCCGCCGTCGTCTCCCCAAGATCAACGACGAGGAGATCAAGGCCCAGCTCTCCAAGATCCTCTCCGGCGGCAAGAACGTCTCCTCAGCCGTGATCTTCAAGGAAGTCGGCCTCACCCGCCCCCGCTTCACCGCCTTCCTCAAAGCCAACAAAGAATTCCTCCACATCGAAGGCAACAAGCGCAGCACCACTTACTCCCTGAAGGGGTAGATTCTTTAGAAGCAATTAAACAAAAAAGGGCAGTCATAAGAGAGCTGCCCTTTTTTATTTTAGCAGGTTTTCTTCAAATCAGATTCTTGGCAGATTAACCGATAATTCAGACTTTTGTTGGTATTCGAGTATTTCTTTAAGACAACAATCCCATGTTTCAAATATATCATGAATCTTTTTCATTTTCTGATAAAGAACAGCCACATTAATGACTGAGATTCCTGTTAGATGCAAATGCTTATTAAGATCCTCTGGATACCTAAATGTCTGCCCTGATGGATCAATAGAAATAAAGTTTTTAATATGATTATCAACAAACAAAAAATCCTCTCTGCTGATTGTTCCTGCCGGGAAGCGTTCTGCAAAACTACTGAATAGATTCCAGTTATCAATCAGATGATGCGTGGTTTTGAAGGCTGAGGCAGATTCATCAAGAAGTCGTGCGGAAAGCACAACAAAGTGCTTAATGTAGAGTTCGATTCCATGTCTAAAGTTAAAGCATATTGGATAAACGTGTATATCAAGTGTCCACTTATCATCCATGATGGCATCAATATTGTGAAATGCCGCGTAGAAGAAACCTTCTCCATAACTTGAGAAATCATATGGACCTCCATTTTTCCCAACACATGCATTGAGATTTTGGTACTCACCATAGTCGAATAATTTGTCGCCTGAGATTTTCATTTTAAATTAAGGTTTTAATTCAGACTATTGAATGTTTTTTATTATATTTTGGCGCAAAATATAAATGCTATCCTCGATGTAATTATAAGCGGTCAGTTCTATCACTTTAGAAATCAGATGAACTCAGGTACGATGAACCTGTCTGATGTGCATGCCGTTTAATTCGGGATACAACTTGAGGGAGTGTCATAACGCCTCTCATCACTAGGTTAAAGATATGTCCTGAGTCCAAGAGAAGCATTGGAGTACGCTGCTTTGATGCTGTTTTCTTTGCCCCTTGGTTAAATCCAGATAACGAAATAAATAGCCCCATGGTGTTGTCTGCCTTGGATTCGATTTTTGCCATGAATGTATCAATATCTGCTGAACCAATAGGTTCGTTGATCATCTTGGCTTCTAGCAAGAAAGTCGTGCCTTCAATAGTAATCGCGCCATCAATTTGGCGCCCTTCCGCCTTATAGCCTCGGCGAGCTTCCAGCTCAAAGTATATTGCGAGGTCATAAATCCATCGCTCGAACTCATATCCTCCTTCTTGAGTACCAATTTTAGTTACAAGTCCATTCAACGCCGATTGAAGCTTTTCGAGTGACTGCTGGGCGGCCCGCCTCTTTGCCTCCTCTTCGATAACAGCCTTCCTTCTGACTTCGGAAGCTTTTGTTTCTCGAATAGTTTCGTTGATTTCAGCAACTGCGATTTTGAGTCTGTTGACAGCTTCAACAGCCTCAGGAATACGCTCCTTGGTATCCTCCTTACGCTCCAAGTCGGGGAAATGCTTCATTTCCACAAGTGTTCTTGCCATTGCCAAAATAGCATTTTGGCCCTTTTCGTTTTTGACCAACCTTGGCCAAAGCCATTCAACAAAATCACGTTTAGATTGATCTGAATGCCATTGAGCAAGTGCAGCCTCAGAAATGTGATGTTGAATCAGAAATAATCGCAAACTCCCCTTGAACCAAATGGCTTTTAAAAGGGCATCTTGAGTCAGTTCAACAAAAACTGGTGAAAGTATTTTATTCATCCCCTCTGTTACTAAGATACATCTTTGCAGCTTTTAGCAACTTCATTGCCGCATCCACCATATCCTGCTTGAGGGTGACGCGGCGGAACCGAATGTCTTCTGGCTCGCTAGTGCTGCCCTGACCTAGCACGAAGATGCTGGCCTTCACTGGACCAGGAGCATTTTCGTTCTGGAAGTGCTCCTTCAAAGTTCGCAGTGCGTCTGGACTGGCGGCGTTACCAATGCGGACTTCCTCTGCAAAGGCCGCGATCGCCGCATCTGTGCCACCGTCGTAATGTTGAATGGTGTAGAGGATGTCGAAGGCATCCTTCGGCTGCTGACGGTCGCAGAAGGCGCGGAGCTTCAATGCAAGAAAGGGGCCGACTTCGCACACCCGGGCACGAAAATTCTGCTGCGCTCCGTGGAGGTCCACTCCCTTCACCTCGATGGTCCTGGCCGTCGACAGTGCGCGGTTCACCCCGGGCATGATGTTGGCGGTGATCTCTTCCACATTCACCGTGCCTGTTTTTCGAGGTGGTTGCTCCACGAGAAAATCCACGTACACCGTGAAGTCTTCGATGGTTTTTTCCAGGCGAGACGCGTGCTTGGCGCTCTTCCTGAATCCCTGACCACTGAGTTCCCAGAAGAGATTGCCATATTGGCCGAAATCGGCACCCAGCGCGATGCCAAGGTCCACATCGAGTGTGGCTGGGCGGGGCAGAGCGCGGTGCTGGGTATGGTCGCCGCAGAGGTATTTCGGGACGAGTCCGCCGACTAGGACGAGATCCTCATGCCATGATCCGAGAGCTGGCCAGATAGTGAGAAAGGCGCTTTCCGCCAGGGCGGTGCGGCGAGGATCGTATTCTGTATAGGTCTCGTATTTCATGGTCGGCAAAAGCCCTCCCACTCTAGGAGCGATGCTGCAGCCTCCGGTCCCCGGAGTCCCGTGCGCTGGAGATCGATGTAGATCTGGGCATCCGAGACAAGCGTGAGATCGCTGCGCTGCTGAGTCTCCGAGAGGACCCCCTCGTCGTCTGGTTCATGAAGCCAGAGTTTTCCGCCTTCATTGACAGGGCGCAAGTCAAGCTGCTCCAAGGTTGCGGAATCAGGCAACCGGGCAACGTATGCGGAGCATACCGCAGGCTCGGTGTAGGGATGGCGGGCCCAGGCGGCTGTCCACTGGGTGAAGGCAAGCGGTACTTTTTCGGCTGTTGCCCACTGCTGGAGGCGAGGGGCGAGCTCCTGAGCCGGGCCTATGAAGCCGGCATAGGCGGTGGTCCGGGCACGTTTGACGAAATGATCTGTCTGCGCCCATTCATCAATTAAGGCCTTCCAATCACGGAGTCGGTATTCCCGGGCGGCGATCTTTTCCACAAACCCTTGGCAGATAAGATGCTGTACGATGCGTGAGACGAGACCGGCACTAGCTTTGGTACGAGGGACGATCTCCGCCTGTGTCCAGATGCGATCGCGATCCGTTAGGAAGCATCGGACAATCCTAGCGCTTTTCCCGAGAAAGATATTCCGTGGTTCCAGTTCGTAGCTGAAGGAGCGCCCAGGCAAAGCTCGGCGATCCACCAGTAATCCGGAAGCTCGAAGCCAGGTGCGGCCATTCAAATCAATGGCAGCGATGCCTCTTTCTTTGCAGATGGACACCGTGCGAGGAGACAACTCCGGTGTAACCACGAGAGGGCGTGGCGAAGAAGGGTCGACGGGGAGGTTTTCCAACCAAGGGAGACTCGGCTTGAGCGCGTAGAACGGATGGAAGGCATATGTGGTTCCATCGAATTGGAGCTTCAAGAGATCTGAATGATTCCCATCAGGGCTCAAGACCTCAGGAGTGAGGGTCCAATGAAGATCCGGGTCTTCACGGACGAACTCTCGAAAGAGGGCTGCAAGCTCGCTTTCGTAGCGGATAACCGCACTTTTAATGGAATCGGCATCTTTCACTGGATAGTAAAAATCGCAGATTTCATTGAAAGATCAATCCTTCTTTACTGGATTGTCTTATTTTTACCAAAGAGTAAAAGAAGGGGTTTTTAGTAAAAGAACCGGTTTTTAGCTCTGAGCAGCCTCAAGAAATCTCCTTGGAGGAGACTGAGTAATGGGATTGGTCGCATCCTGAAAGTTGCTCCCAGTTGGGAGCACTCGGAGGATTTTTACTAGCAAGAGTGGCAAGGTGCATTCTTGGGTCGATATTTCCGATTCTGGTAGACGTCTGGCCAACAAACGTTGGTTGCGGCGTTCTGTGGCGTTCCATGGCGCCGCATGAAATCCTACAACATCATCGGCCCCAAGATTCGTCGCCTACGTCACCTTAACGGCCTGTCACAAGACGCCCTTGCAACGAAATTGCAGATTCTGGGAATGGCGGATGCAACCCGAGGAAAGATCTCCAAGATCGAATCTCGTCTCATCAGAGTTTCCGACCTCGACATCTTCTTCCTCTCAAGTGCGCTCGGGGTGCCCATAGAGGAGCTTTACCCCTCGGTTCTTCATGATTCGGCCAACCTTCATGAAGTCGTCCAAAAGCTGAAAGAGTCCCGATACGGGATCGCGTAAAAACCCGAAAAGTTGCTCCCAACCGGGAGCACCAGGGGTCTTTTTTTCGTTCAAGGTGCTCCTCCTATGCACCACTTCATCCTCGCTCAATCAAGCTCACTCGACGGCGCGTTGTCCCAAGGACTTGGGATCATTGCAAAGTTTCTCTACATCATCGCGGTCATTGTCATCGCCCATGGCGGATGGCAGGTCCGCAGCGGCAATGCCGACATGGGCAAGATGTCAATCGTGGGGGGACTGCTCCTCGGTCTCTCAGTCCTGATCGCGCAGGCACTCTTTAGTGCAGGCGGGATGCCGACCATCAGCGTAGGGCAATGAACCGGGGCGTGATTCCCACCCATGCGGGTGATGACAGCGACGGAAAGATCTGGGGGGTCGAAGGTATGAATATCCTCTTCCTTCTGGCTAGCGGCATGATCGGCCTCGGACTGGCCCTCTTGCTCTCGCACCGGCACTCACCGGCGGTCTGCGTGGGAATCGGCTCTCTGCCTTTCATCGTGACGGCTCTCTACATCTTCGGCCTGCGTCAGGGGAAGCCGAAGTCGTTCGATACCGATCTGCTCGAAACCCTCCTCTCCGGTAATGGCTGGATGGCTCCGGTCAAGCAACCCCGCAACCCGCTTCTCCATGCAGGCTCCCATGCAAGCTCCTAATGGCTGGATCTCCAATGACCTGCTGATCTGGAACGAACTGGATCGGCGGGGAGCGGTGTCCAAGGGATATGTGATCGATGCCCCGGATCTCCGGCATGCTAGTGATCACACGCTAGATGAATTTTATGAGTCGGTTCGACAATTCCTCCATTCGCTGGATGAATCGACCCGCTGCCAGATCCGCTGGTCGGTGGATTCCGATTACCGGGAGGAACTGCTGGCCTACAAGGAGGTGACCGATACGAGGTGCGATCCGGCTTCCTGGGCGGCAATCACGCGTAACGAGCGGTTCAACCGATACTGGCAGGCGATGCAGTCCGGGGGACTACGACGGGAAAAGCTCCTGCTCTTCCTCTCCAAGAAGATCGATGCCGATCCGCCACCGTCACCGTCACGGAAGGGACTCGAGGAGCACTACCGGAGGCTCCTCGCTCAATACAACGAGGCCTTCGCCCAGCATGGGCGAGTCCTTGCTTCACTCTTTGAGGGCCATGGATGCGGAATCACAGCAATGGGGACGGAGGATCTCTATCGGCACTACGCGACCTTCTTTAATCCCTCCTACCTGCGCCGTGATGGCTACGACCCGATCGGTCAGTTCCGGGAAGAAGAAACCATTCATCAGAACTGCTGGCACCAGGGTGTGCAGGCAGGAAAGAGCTTTGGGTTCTACTCCGACGGCTTCTATCATAACCTCGTGATCCTCAAGCGGCGTCCGCAGAGGACGAGGCGGGGGATCTTCTGGGCGCTGACCTCGCTTCCCTTCCTGGACTACGCAATCACGGTCAATCTCTACCCCCAGAACATCCGCCGGGAGATCGATAAGGCGGAAAAGTCGCTCGAACGAGTTCGAGGAGACTATGCAGCCGAGGGGAAGCATTCGCTCCTGACAGCCAAGCAGGTGAAGGAGGAGCGCATCCGCAATCTCGCCCAAGGGGATACGGTTCCCTTCCTCTACGACTACGTCGTCCATGTCTGGGACGAAACGGAGGAAGGGCTTGTTTCCAAGACCCGGCAGATCGAAACAGCCTTCGGCCAGATGGAGGATGCTCAGTGCTGGACGAGCAACCTCTCCTCGGCGGCCACCACCAAGAACATCTGGTATCAGACCTGGCCGGGATGGCTCTGGGGGAACTACACCCACCACGCCGATAGCGGGCTGGATGAATGGCTGGCCGACATGCTCCCCTTCTCCTCCACCTTCACGGGGCATCTGGAGGGAGCGGAGGCGCTCTACGACGGGTCGAACCGCAATCTCGTCGGGGTAAGGAACTTCCTCTCGGGAACTCCGCAGCTAGCGGTCCTGCTGGGAATGACGAGGGCCGGGAAGTCGGCCTTCATGTGCGATCTGCTGTCGCAGACCGATCCCTACTACGACTTCACCCTCATCGTGGAGGAGGGACTCTCCTACGGGATCTGGACGCAAGCTCTGGGAAGCACCCCAATCGTTATCCAGCCAGACGGGGATCTCTGTCTGAACTACTTCGATACGCAGGGGGCACCGCTGACCAATCTCCAAATCACAACGGCGGCAGCACTCGTGGCGAAGATGGCGGGCAACCCCGCCGACGAGGATCGGAGGAACCTGCGGCTGGCCCAGATCACCCAATACATCGAGCAGCTCTATACCGATCGCTTCGAGGAATGGATCTCAGAGGATGGGGGGCGGCTCGACATGGTAGCGCGGCACGCGATGGCGGTTCTGGAATACAAATCCCGCCACATGCCGCTCTCGGCCACCTTCCTGGAGGCGTGGACGGAACTGAAGCACACAGCGAGTGAGGCGGAGCGGGAGGAGCTACTGAGCTCTCCCAAGCCTGAGGAGGTGTCGCGGTTCATCAAGTCACATGACATGGAGCGCCATGTCCGGAACACGGCTTTCGCGTTCTTCAAGCCGACGGACTATCCGACACACGACATGCTCCAGCAGATGATGCTGGTGGCTCCCTTCGCGGAGCATAACCGGGATGAGATCAATCATCTAGCGACCCTCCTTGCTCCATGGAATGAGCAGAGGCTCCTCTGTGGGCACTCGACCTTGTCCATGACGGGACGGGTGGCTCATTTCGATCTGACCTACATCCCTGAGTCGAACAAGCAGCTCAAGGAACTGGCCGGGTTTCTGATCGCCAACTATGGACGCCAGCACATCATCACACTCCCCCGAGGAGCGAGGAAACGGGTGATCTTTGAGGAGGTAGCCCGAACGCTGGACGTGCCCGGAGGCGAACAACTCGTGAGTGAGTTCTACGCTCAGCTCTCGAAGTTCTCGACCTGGATTATCTCGATCGTCCAGCAGTACAGCCGCTTCCAGAACTCGGGCATCCGTCCCATCGTCTTTGGCAACGCCAAGCAGTTCTTCTTCACCCGCATGAACGACCGACGGGACATCGAGGATGTGGCCCGGGACATCGATCTCTCGGAGGCCACTAAGGAGGCGGTGTCGCGCTATCCGCTCCCGGAACACCTTCCCGACAACAACAAGTACGCCGCCCTGACCTACTACCACCTCGACGTCCGGCAGGCGCGGTGCGGGACGATCCACAACCGGGTCTCTCCCGAGATGCTCTTCTGCTCCTCCTCGACGGGGCAGGACTTCGACGAACGCAGCCGGAAGCTCCGCAGTCACGAAGACATCGTGGCCGGCATCCTCCGGGAAACCAACCAACCCTAATGAAACGTCCTCTCCTCATCCTCTGCTTACTTACAACCGGCTGTGCCGGACGATCCCAGTTCCAAAAAGGCTATGAGCGTGGTGCCGCTGACACGGTGAAGCGCCAGTACTGGATTGAACAGAGTCTCCAGAAGCCGGGAAAGAACCCCGAGCGACATCTCACGATCTACAAGCTGACCGTACCACCTGACCCCGACGCGAAGGTGAAGACGGTTCCCTATGAGATCGGGATTCCCATCGTGAACTGATGCCATGAAGAAGTACTTACCTCTCTTGTTCTTGGCAGCAGTGATCCCGGCGAGGGCACAGTGGGTGGTCAGTGATCCCGTGGTGGAGCAGGCAACCATGGCAAAGAATGCCTTCGACCAGTTGAAGTATGCCTGGGAGCAGACCCAATGGGCGCAGCAGCTTTCGAGTCTCGCCCAGACCCTCGACACGGTGAAAAGCCAACTGGAGGTGGCCCAGCAGGTGAAGACGGCCATCGGGAATCCTGCAGCGATTTCCGGGGCAATCCAGAGCGGACTCTTTTCCTCGTATCTGAGGAACTCGGGGATCACCGATACACTGAGTGATCTTTCCAAGATCACCCAGCAGGGGGCCAAACAGTCGGTGGCCATTCAGCAGATGTACCGGCCCATCGACCTGAATGCCTACAAGCAGATCGAGACCCCATTTGAGGGGACGGCATCGTTTCGGGATGAAACCGATCCGCTCAAGCAGTTCCGGTCGGTAGAGAACGCTTACTCGAACTTCCAGGACATGCTTCAGCAGGCGCAGAGCAAGCGGAAGGAACTCAATACACAGATTGCGGCCCTGAACGATCAACTCAAGAATGCCCAGGATGACGCCGAGGTGCAGAAACTGCATGGGTCACTCACTACGGCCCAGACCTCGCTCAAGGATCTCGATGGGATCATGGATGGGGCGGAGCACCAGGTGAAGTTGCTCCACATGCTCAACGAAAACCGGGCAGCTACCGAGGCGATTGCTGCCGAGGAAATCTCCCGAGCCCGCAACCGGGAGAGTGCCAAGATGGGCTCGGATGCGGAAGCCTCTGCCGCAAAGTCCGGCTCTCAGAACGACATGCCCCCCGGCTTCTGAGTCATGATGCCGGCCCTTTCCAATCTGTTCGACTCGGCGGGGCAGATCCGCACCTACATGATGCCTTTCGCCTTCGTGCTCTGCATTTTGGGTATCGGCGAAATGGGCTGGAAGGCCGGTTCGGATGCCAAGGCGATCCTTGGCGTGATCCTGAAGGTGACGATCATCGTGGCCCTTATCGCTGGGTATCCGACCATCATGAACAAGGGGATGGAGGCGTTTCAGGAGATGCGCCAGAAGTTCACCAACGCCCAGGATGCGAAGTTCATCCAGCTCCTGACCTCGAGGATCCAGAACCAGCCTTCGGATTCCTGGACTGACCTCGGGAAGATTGTGCCAGCTGCCATGGGGTACTTTTTTCAGGGCATCGGGCGTTTCATGATGATCGTACTGAACTTCTTTCAGCAGTTCGCGATTGCCGGGTTGATAGCGGTATCGCCGTTGTTACTAGGGTTCCTGTTTTTCTCTCCGACTCAGTCCTTTGGAATCCAGTTTGCGGTGACCTCCTTCACTGTGATGCTCTGGTATCTGGGGATCTGTCTTGTCGACATCGTGATCGTTGCGATCAGCGATCTGCTCTTCGCCCCGATCACTGCTGGCGGAATCGTCCAGGTCGCTCAAAACGCGATCGTCGTTCAGAACTGGCTACTGTTCCCCTTCATCATGGCCTTCGCGTCGATCGTGACGCTCTTCTTCTACCTTTCGGTTCCCTTCGTGGCCGGGGCCATCATGAAGGGTGCCAGTGGCACGACCTCGGCTCTCAGTGCCGGGATCAGCAATACGCTTCAGGCGGTGGGTTTTGTGGCAGGTGCAGGAGCAACAGTCGCAGGGGCAGCAGCGACCTTTGGAGGATCAGCTGCCGCTCAGGCTGCTGTGGCATCGGGTAAAGCAGCCGCAGGTGCGGCGAGTGCCGCAAGCTCTGGCGCACGAATCAGCAATGACCTGGCTGGAAGTGCCGGTTCCTCAAGTCCCGGGGGATCCGTGCCCCCTCCTCCCGAGGAGGAGGGAGTAATCATCAATCCAGCCAATCCCGCCATGGTGGCCCAGCAGACATCTCCTGAGTCCTTCTCCGTCACCGATCAGTCCAAGGGAACGGTTTCTCATCACAAGGGGAGTCTCTCCACCCCTCATGCCGCGCAGGCAGCTTTTAACGCCCATCCCGCGAAGGCGAAACCCTCTTCATCCAAACCCGACAACACCAACTCATGAAACTCACCGCCGTCACCTCCATCACCAACAACATCGTCGCCGCCAGGTTCTGGATGGCGATTGCCCTCATCTGCGGGGCTTTGGCCGTTACCTCTCCCTACCTGACCATCAAGGCGATGAAGCAGAAGGAGAAGGAGAAGGTCGTCATCCTCGATCAGGGAGGGACCTTGATCTATTCGCCTCTTCTGGGCTTTGAAGAGGCAGCCGGACTTCAGGCCTACCATGTGCGCCTTGCCTGTCTTGCCCTTCTTCAGCGCAACCCGATCGGTCCGGATCTTCCTGATCTCATGAAGCGGATGTATCTGGAGGAGCCGGCCCGCAAGAAGGCAGCCGCTCTCTACAAGAAGCAGAACCCTGAGTTCAAAGAGAAGGAGATCCACCAGAAGGTGGAAGTTGGGAAACTCGACATCCTCGATACCCGAAAGATGAAGGACGGGGCAGGTGTCTCGTATGAGGCAGTCGATGTTGAGGCTGAGGGCAACCTTGTCCGCACCGGAACGCTAAACAAGATCGAGTTCCGAGAGGTGGCGAAGTTCAAGATCACCTTCTTCTTTGTCCGCAACCCAGACCTGATGGGGAACGGGCGTCTTCCGCTCGTCGTGCAGGACTTCAAGTACGAGGAGCACCCGCTTTAGAGGATGGGGCGGGTTTCTGGAACTCGCAAACACCTGTCCAATAACGCAAAGCGCATGAACAATAAGAATATAATTGCGGATTCAATAAAAAGAATCATTGTGCATTCAATAGGAAATGAAGACGCACGCCAAATTGGCCAAAGCCTTGGAGACCGCTCTCAAAGTTGCGCGGGAGCAGGTTGTGCGTGGACGGGATCTCCCTACTGGGGTCAGGACGTTTCTGATCCAGCAGGGGTGTCTGCTGGAGATCATGAAGGGATGGTACTTTCTGGTTCCTCCCCATGCACCCCGTGGTGAGACGGCACTGTGGCATGGAAACTTCTGGGCTTTCCTGAGTCTCTATCTCGAGGACCGGGTGGGGAATGATTATTGCCTGAGTCCGGAAATCTCTCTGGATCTCCAGAGTGGTGAGACGGCAACGCCGGTGCAGGCAGCGGCCATTCTGGCGCGAGGCGGGAATAATACGGTCACGCTCCGTTTTGCGGAAACCAACATCTCCTGCTCCTTGCTGACCTACACGGGGAAGCTTCCGGCCCAGCGCTCCACGTACCGAGGGCTGAACCTGATGCCTGTCGGCTATGCGCTGGCCAGGGTCTCCCCCACCTATTTCCGGACCAACCGGCCGCAGGCCGAAGTTCTCCTGCGCACCACCTCAGCGGCAGAACTTGCCTCCGGAATCATCGAGGCGGACAACGAGGCGGGATCCATGAGAGTTCTTGGAGGACTGGAGACACTCGGGTTCAAGGACAAGGCGGACCAAGTCAGGGGACTCATTGCCCTGACAGGCTGGAAGAAGGCTACCAATCCTTTCCCTGACGGTCAGCCGTTGCTTTCGAGCAGCCTGATTCCCAAGAGCCCCTCTGCGGATCGGATCCGACTTCTTTGGGAGCAACTGCGGCCCACAGTCTTGGAGCACTTTCCTTCATCGGCTGGAAAAGCTGATGCGAAGAGCTATCTGGACAAGGCTCATCACCTCTACCAGTACGACGCCTATCACTCACTTTCCATCGAGGGGTTTCAGGTTACTCCGGAACTCGTGGCCCGCATCGCGGCCGGAAACGATTCGGAAGATGCGTCACTGAAGGAGGAAAACAACCGGCTCGCGGCCAAAGGATACAGCATGGCCCATGAGGCCGTGCTTCAAAGCATCGGCAAGATCTTCGACGGGGAGGCCCCGGGAAAAACCGTCGGGTCGGATCTTCCGTATTGGTATTCGGAACTGCACAAGCCCTTCGTGCAGGTTGGGCGGCTCTCGGCTGCCGATCTGGCAGGTTATCGCGAGAAGCCTGTCTATATCAGGGGGTCAAGCCATGTGCCGCCTGCACCGGGACTTGGCGTGATAGATGGCATGGAGGCTTTTTATGAGGCGCTCTCCTCAGAGCCGGAAGCCTCCGTAAGAGCAATCCTCGGCCACTTTCTCTTTGTCTACATCCATCCCTTTTCCGATGGGAATGGACGTATCGGAAGATTCCTCATGAATGCCATGTTGGCATCTGGTGGATATCCCTGGACAATTCTGCGTGTCACGCGGAGGCAAGCCTACATGGATGCCCTTGAAGAGGCTTCTGTCGGTCGCAACATCATTCCCTTCACGAGATTCGTGGCTGAGGAAATGGCGGTCGACTGGTCTCCTGAGTTGGCAGAAGCAGAGCGGGTGAGGCGATAAGCCTTTCTGAAATGTTGCTCCCAATCGGGAGCACCAGGGGTCTTTTTTTTTGAAATTGTCGGGGGCATGAAGCTCCCAATCCTCGCCTCGATCATCTTTGCAAGCTCTCTCGCGCACGCCGGATCCATCGTTCAGAAGCCACTCGACGAGTTCATCATCTACGACATCCCAGTGGCCTCAAAGACGGGGACCACGACGGTCATGTTCCCCTCGGAGATCTCGGGTCTCTTTGCCAAGTCGGTGGCGGTTCAGGATCAGGAAAACGCCGGGTTCCTGATCTCGTTCACTCCGGGGAACTTCTATTTCACGATCCGGGCGCTGAAGAAGGATGCGGAGGATCACCTGACGGTGATCTTCAACCGAAAGGCCTATGTATTCCATCTAACGGCTTCGGATCATCCCTTCTACAACGTGACCCTCTACCAGGAGGAACGGATTGGGAAGGAGGGGCGGATCAATGTCGTGCCCGAGCGAATCCTCTCACTCATGGACAAGGCCAAGGCCTATCCGTTGCTCCTGAAGGCAGATCGAGATGGCCTTGCTGGGGTGGTTCATGCTTCCCCGGGGATCACCAATTACTACAAGGACTTCAACGTCCGCATCCTTGATGTCTGGAGATTCGAGGAAGAAGACACGCTCATCTTCCGGCTGGAGTTGGTCAATGAGACCGACCAGCCGATCTACTACAAACCGCAGGATCTAGCCGTCCGCTTGGATGAGCGGATCTACACAGAGTCCCTTGCTGATGCCTCGGGAGTGATGCCACCGAAGTCGGTGACTCCAGCCTTCTTCGCGATTACCGGGAACGGTCAGGGGGGACGTAATCATCTCGCCCCGGACAATAAGTGGAACGTGCTGGTGGTTCGCGCTGAGTCGCGCCAGGCGGCCAAGGTTGCCACGGGAAGCTCCAACAAGAACGTCGTGCGATGAATCTTCGCGACTTCAAGACGGAGCTTCTGAACAAGCCGACCGGTCGGCTCATACTGTTTCTCTTTGCCGGAGGAGTGATCCTGGCCTTTGTGCTGATGCATCGAGGGGGTGGAACTACCACCAAGGTGACACCGGCTGTTCCTACACAAGCCACCACGGCCAAGAGCTACACGATTGATGAAGGGATACCCGACATCAAACCGATGAGGCCTACCCCCACGCCGACGCCTCTTCCCATAATGCAGGAGGGAAGGCCGGTGGCCTTGAAGACTCCGCCTCCGATTCCTCAGGGGATCTTCGCCATGAAGGAAAGCTCCCTAAGTGAGAACTATCTCCCTTACGGGAGACTTCTGAAGTGCGAGCTCGTGAACACGGTGGACTCGATCAACTTGGAGTCGCCGATCATCGGACTCGTCACCGAGGATGTCTGGCGGGATGGACGACTCATCATCCCCGCTGGGACAGAGGTTCATGGAGCGGCCAAGAACAGCCCTGCAAGGGATCGGGTTGGTTCTGATCACGAGTGGATGCTCGTCTTCCAAGATGGGAAGCAGCTCCCTTTGGCCGGGACGGTGCTCGACTACGCTCCTGATGAGAAGGAGCCGGGTCGCTGGCAAGAGACCGATGGGTCGGCAGGACTCAGGGGCTACAAGATTGCGGCTGATAAGTATGCAGAGGCCAAGGCGATCCTTGTCTCGATGGTTTCGGCTGGTGCGGGGTCTTTCCCTGGGGTGACCAACATCATTTCCCCGCTAACAGGCGGTGCCACCCAGCTTCAGGGAGGCGGAATGACCCAGGCCCTCTCTGCGGGCCTCCAAGCCGGAGGACAGCTCTATGCCCAGAGGCTTTTGGAAGGAATGCAGAAGAACCCCTACTACGTCCGCGTTCCTGCCGGGACGCTCTTCTACCTCTACGTCACCCAGACGGTCGACCTGAACAAGGCTGCTCGGGGACTCACTTCCAACACATCCAACAAATGAAACACCTGATCCCCGTTCTCCTACTGGGCCTTCTCTCGGGATGCGCCACCCATAAGACCGTGAAGCCGGAAAACTATCCGGCTGTTGCTGGAACAAGTGTTCCAGAAAGTTCCCTCGGACGTGTTCGTATCCCTGAGGTGGTGAAGAGCTATCCGACGGGACGCTACACCGATCCTGATTTCCCGGATGATATGCACGAGCGGCACACCCTCTATCGGAAGGAGCAGTCGGATAATTGGAATTACCGCCCAGGTGGGCCATATGCCTACCCGCTGGTTGTGTCGGATCCGACCCCTTCGTACTACGTCAAGACGGACGGGGATCAGCGCAATGCCCAACAGAAGGCTTATGCCGCTGCGTTGGAGGAACAGAACGCGGCCATGAAGAAGCGGATTGAATCGCTTCAGCAGGAAGCCGGGAAAGTGCCAGGGTTGCAGCAGCAGGTCGATCAACTCAAGCAGCAGATCGATGCAGAGCCTCTGGCAACTCCTACCCCGAAGAAGCAGGAGCCAGTGGATGAGAAGCCGACTGGATTCACCGAGCAGGATCCCCAGGGGGATTTGATCACCGAGATGAAGCTCAACGATGAGCTGAGCGGAAAACTCGACGCACTGGAGGGAAGACGACGTCTCGTCCTTATCGACACCACTTTTCTCAACGCCCTGAACCAATGAGCAAACCCACTACCGTCGCCGTCACTCTGGATCCCGAAAGCTACGCCATTTTCAAGGAGGCCATGACTCTGGCCGAAAGTGCCGG
>Ga0209829_10001281_pt1 | contig 20812 bp, 19 predicted proteins | sample C_140205_EF_Meta_FD_187311 | JGI IMG/M metagenome (GOLD analysis project Ga0209829, IMG submission 187311) | Freshwater microbial communities from Lake Croche, Canada to study carbon cycling - C_140205_EF_MetaG (SPAdes) (version 2) | ecosystem: Environmental > Aquatic > Freshwater > Lake...
TCTAAAACTGAATTAAATATTTATTAAAAAAGTAAATCAATTTTATCATCACATAACGTCCGCCAAAAGTCCATGGACGTCCGCCAAAAGTCCTCGACAATTCCCCGCGCAAAACCCTGTGCCAATTTTGTGTGCCAATATTGTGATCGGAATTGTGTTAGAAAATCTCTCTCGATATGGAAAATAAAAGTAATAAAAAATTATCGATATAATTTATAAATGAAATCATTCTTTTATAAAGTATTTTATAAGGAGTTAAAGTTTTATGATATATCTCCACAACTCACACCAGAAAAGCGTTGGACACGAATACAAAACGACTACGTTTACCGACCCCAAACTCTCCAGACATTGCTAAGAAATATTTTTGATGAAGCAAAAAAAGACGGAATGATTCCTAATTTTCAGGTCGTGAAACAAGCGGTTGGTACGGTTGAACCTAAAATTAAAATTAAGATAGAGAAACCAGAACCAATTATAAAAGAGAAAAGGGAGAGAATTAAATTGACCGACGAGCAAAAGCGTGAGAATAGAATTAAATATGAAAAAGCAAATGTTGAAAAAATAAAAGCAAAAAGGCAAGAGCATTATGCGTTGAATCATGAGAGACTATTACAAGAAAAAAGAGACTATCACAAAGCAAACGCCGAAAAGATTATAGAACAAAAGCGACAGTATCGCATCGATCATAAAGAAGAAATCTCTCTCAAGAAGAAAGAATATTATAAAAAAAGAAAGTTGGAAAAAGAATTGGCTCAGTCTCACTGTACTTCATCTTCTGACGCAGGTTCGTAATCGACTTTTGATGTCAATACCTTTAACTTTAATTTATCTTTTTTTAGTTGAAGCCTTGCATCCAAACTTGCTATCAATTGATTTTTAGTTTGCTCCAATCTCTCAATCGATTGCTTCTCTTCGGGCGTCATTATTCCTAATTGCCGAATACCTATTTCGGCATGATAACCACCGACCTCGATTATTTCCAAGCAGAAAATACTTGGGAGAGTTTGTCCAACCATATCACCTTGCACAGTCGTGAGATAAATGTTGATATTATCTATGGTGCGACTTACGATCTCATTATAATAATTTAGAGGGTAATAAAACTGTATATAGCCAAATTGCGCTGATGTTATAGGTATGTTTGCTAATACATTGCTTGTAGATGACAAGCTGGTTATGGCTTCAGAACTTGAATTTTGCGTGAGCGTTCTGCTGCGGATTTGAATTTCCTGAGCTGGGTTTACATCTACACATACATTACTTGTAATTGTTAATGCCGCATTTGTAACAACAAAATTGATTCCGTTAAAACCAAGCATGTTTAAAATAGTTTGATTCTGAGCAATATTATTAACCGCTATCGAGTATACTGCTGGAGATGTTGATAGAGTAAATGTCACGAATGATGTAGACGCGTTGAATACGGGAGTGATGGCCACAACCACCCCAAAGTTTAACAGTATAGCAGCTTTAATTTCGTTACAAAATGTTGTAGCCAGAGCATTAATATCATAATTTCCAGATGGAATAGTTACATTAATCGTTCCAGATGTGGTCACTAATTGGATTACATTGTTTGTGGAATTTACTTGCTTGAATGTGAATGGTATCGTAGCAGATATTATTCTACACTTGAATCGATTATTTTGAGAGATTAATTTGATTGGGTTGTTGAGAATAAAATTAACGTCGGTATTTGCGACATTGACTTGGTTAGCCTGTGCCGTATTTAAATACAATGTATAGTTTCTTATATAGGTTGAATCAGTCATTGTTATACTATATGGTTAAAAAAACTTGGAAAGTATTGACCCTGTTTGTGCCTGTTGGATAGTTGATTTGATATTCTTAACCTTTTCAATAATAGCATCAGTGTTTTCGCTCTCGCTATCTACTTGAACTTTGGGTTTGCGGACATACTTCTTTTTAGGTTTAACTGGCTCAGGTTCATATTCGCTTTCCTCTTCCTGCGAACTTTCAACTTCGCTTTCGACCGGTGCAACTGGGACTGGTTTGGCTTTACGCTTTGGTTTGCTGACTACGTTAACTTTCACTCGGTTTGCTTTGGCTAAAATCAATGCGTCCTCTTTGGCTTTGGCTTCTGCTTTTTCAGATTCGATTTGTTTTTGTCCCTCGGTGTCTGCTAAGCGTTTTGCTTTTCTTTCGGCGGTCAGTAATTTCAGTCTCTCGCAGTTTGCTCGTTGTTTATCAGACATAACATACTTACCTTTCTCTGCTATTTTCAATCTTTTCGCTTCTGCTTTGGAAACTGTGACTGCTCCTGCTGCGACTGTGATGCCCGTTTCTAAAATTGATGCCCTAGGTTTGCGCGGCTTCTTTTCCTTAATTTCAAGTTGGACTGGTTCAGGCTCAGGTTGGACTTCCGCCTGTGTTTCTTCGTCATCTTCTTGTTTCTGGAAATACTTGGCTTGTTTTACTTTAGGAGGCATTTTTGCTGTTCGATATATACATCTATACTTAGATTTTTTTCTCTGTAAATTGTATAAAATGTCTAAAGATCGATCGAAAACTTTACCAATGGGATACGAACTTTCAAATAAGGAAACGATGGAATCTCTCAAACCCTCCTTCATAACTTTAGCAGATGTCCTAAAAGACGCCAGTCAAATAATTACAAACTCTGATGTTTTAAAGGAAAAATTACTTGAATTAGACCCGACTGCATCTTTGCTATTCAATGTGAAAACGGATGACCCAAGTGTCGAGTGCGGGTCGGCGTCCGTAACATTAGAAGAAACTAAAGAATAGATATATTAAGAAAACAATTTAGGAGATTTATTATATATTGTATATATATAAAACAATCAAATGGAAAACTTTGTTGACGTCATTAAGAAATTGGAAAAGAATTCTGCTGCTTTAGAAAGAATCAGAGAAAGACAGCGGATTTATAATAAAGTATATTACGCAAAGCCAGAAAAACAACAAAGACTTAAGCAAAGACATGAATGTGGTTGTGGTCTACATTATATTGGAAACAATAAGAAAAATCACGAGATAGGAAGAATCCATAAAATGTGGGTCAATTGGAAAGCGGAAAACGTTAAGGAAGAAATTAAGGAATAAAAGATATATATAATTATAATAAATCGAATTAGAGGAATTATTATATTTGATATATATATATATCAACAATGTCTGTTTTAACCGAAAAATACAATTTAAGAAAAGTATGCTACGCAATTGAAAACTTGGATACCATAATCAGTAAGAAAAGTCAAAAAAATCCTGAATATATTAAAAGAACTCTTTTAAAAATATTACGCAAAAACGGAGAGATTGACGTTGAATATAATTATGCTGTCAAAGCGAATTGTGGCCGACAATATTCCAAATTAGCTTTTCAAGCACTGGATAAAAATACTCGTAATTTTTTATTGAATGGTGAAGGTATTTACGATATTGATATGGTATCGTCTGCCCCGTCTACTTTGAAATATTTAGCGGAGCAATATGAAATTACAAAAATACCTTGTCTAACTGAATATGTTTTAGATAGGTCTGCTGTTATGAAAAAGTATGGCGTATCGAAACAAGAAGTCAATTATTTATTATTTGAAAAAGATAGAAAGGAGTTTGAAAACAAATGGTTGAGAGATTTTCAAGATGAGGTTTTTAAAATCTCTGAAAAATTAACAAACCATAAAGATTTTGCCGATATTAAAAAGTATGTTTTAAAGAAAAAGGGAATTGAAAATAATAACGGAAGTTTATTGGCTCACATACTTTTCAAATATGAAAACAAGTTTTTGATGGAAATAAAAAAGCAACTTGAACTTCAAAAAATCAACATTTTCGCATTACAATTTGATGGGTTACTTACATATAATCCAATCTATGATTTAATTGCGTTGACAGCGAAAATACAAAAAAATACAGGAAATCCCTTTTTAAATCTCTCTATAAAACCATTTGAAACAAAGATTGTTATTCCCGATGATTATGTTTACAGCGATGAAAAAAGAAATACCATTTTGAGAAAATACTCGCGTGACTATGAAACTGTTAAAACCATGTGGGAAGATGAAAATGAAACGTGCGCTACTCTACTTACTGGTCTATCGTCTTATTTTGTGAAAGCAAATGGAGAATGGAAAAATTATACTGAAAAGGGATTACGAATATCATTTCGTCATTTAAAGTTTGAACAACACGTTATCGGTAGAGACGGCGAAACAAAGTTGGAAGAGAAATGCTTTATTGATAAATGGGTTGATGACGAACACATACAAAGGAAAACAAATATCGTAAATTACTATGATAAAAAACTCGTCAGTGAAAACGACCTTAACATATGCGAACCGTTTGCCGTGAATAAGTGGGTTCTACCTGACTATAAATACGACGAAGAATCCGTTAATGTTTTTAGACATCATTTATTATCACTGTGTAATTTTGAAGAAAAGTCGGCACAATTTTTGGAAAAATGGATCGCCCACTTGTTTCAAATGCCTGATATTAAAACGGGCGTTTGCGTCGTAATCACAGGCAAAGAAGGAAACGGGAAAGATACTGCTATGGATACTATAGCGTTGATTATGGGACGTATTAAAAGATATATCACATCACAACCCGAGAAAGACGTATGGGGGCATTTTAATTCTATGATGTCTAGTTGTTGCTTGGTTCAATTAAGTGAGATTGACCGAATGAATACAAATACTCATATGGGAAAAATAAAAGACATTATTACTAATCCAACTATCACAATTGAAGACAAGGGACTAAAACCATATATAACACAATCAAATCACAACTTTATTGGAACTACAAATAATGAACTACCATTTAATCTCGGGGATAAACAACGTCGCATAGCAATTGTAAATGCATCGTCAAAGTATATCGGTAATAAAGAATATTTTATGAAACTTTATAAAATTCAAGAAGATAAAAATGCGTTGAAATCTATTTATGAATATTTTATGAACTTGAAAGATGTCCCGAAAAAGTTTTCACTTGAAGACATTAACGTTTCACAGTATCAGGAAGAAATGAGTAAGAACTGTGTAGAAGACATTATAGAGTTTATGAAATATAGATGCTTTCAAAAAAAGACTGAAATAGAACGTGTGTCATCAACTGATTTATTGACTGATTTTAAAAAATGGCGTTATGATAATCAATTTCCGAACAAGGACTGGAATTCAAAATCGTTTGGAATTAGAATGACGAAATTGATGATTATTGATATGAAAGATTGTATTGAAAAAAAGAGATCGAATGAAGGTTTTATATACAAACTTGATTATCCAAAAATATATAAAATATTAGAATTAAATAAATATGATTAATGAATGAATGACCGAAGAAGTGTATGAGTGTATGATGTGTTGAGTGTACCACCCCTATTTTCATATATAGGAAAATAAAAAATTCAAAAAAACATTTTTTTATTTTTAGGAATTCAAATGGGATTTGTCTATACATATCATACATATCATACACTTTTTTTTATGGTAAGGATTATATAAATATATTATTATTTATAACACTATACATAATAATAAAAAGAATATTTATAATATATTTTTATTTTATCTAGGGTGTATAGACGAGTGTATGATGTGTATAGACGATTTATAAGGGGTTTTTTTTAAAGTTTTGAAAGAAGTATTCTCAGTTAGGGAGATTTTCATTTTTTTTAATTAAATACCTTTGTGTATCTAATTAAATATATTAACCTTGACTAAAAATATCCCGAAGATATAATTTTACAAATAAAAAATCCGTCAGAGACGGAAAAATCGTTAGTAAAATCACTCGACCTTTTCGATAAGAAATTTCCTAAGCAAATCTTTAATTCCTTCAAGTTCTATTTTGGTTCTTTCTATTTCTGCGTCCTTGTCATCTAACAGCAATTTAATATTTTTTACTGAAGTCTTGTCTCTGTATTTCTGCTGAATCTGTTTCGCCTTTTCAGGATTGTTTATTCTATAAAGTCTCTGTCGTTCTGCCGATGATAACGGACGGGGTTTCCCCGTAAACCCCTCATCTTTGGTTTCTTCAGTATAATTTTCCTTAATAGATTCCATCGTTATCTGTAATATTATATACATTATCTGTATATAATATTTAAATCATTAAAACCCTATTTAATATCGTAAAACTTTGAAATGGTTTCTAAATCCGTTCCCCTGTTATCTGACATTTTTTTCGCATCTTTAAAGCTGGCATGTTTCATGTATACCTTGAATAATTTGCCCTCGCCGATTCCATTGGTCGCTTTTAAAACTGCGTTTGATAAGTTCTTTTCTGTAATAAGTTTTGGTTGGTCTGACTTTGAGACTTTGTCTATCGCTTGGAACAACTTTGTATTTTCACTTAATCGAAGTATGTTTTTTTTGACTCCGTAAGTATTGGCAGTCTTGTAATTATTTCGAATATATGTGACCATATAAGCGGACTTGTTTTTTCTTCCTATCAATAACCAATTTTTTTGTTTATCATCTAGATCCGATTTATTGCGAGTAATAGTTAGGTCTAAATCGATATTCCTTACTTGATATTTTTCGATAAGTTTATTTATTATATATTCTCGATATTTCTTCTTTTCAAAAAGAGACTCTACGTATTTATTATGCTCCTGTAATGTCGGTAAATTATTATCTTCAGTTTCATATTTTGTATTTAATGAGGTTGTATATCCTGCGACATTCTTTGATAAATATTTCGAGAGAACAAGGCTTTTCATTCCATTCAATTCTCGCCATTTGATCACTGCCTTTGCCATTTGGTTTTTCTGATTTAATGTTTCGTAATGAGCTTCGATATAAGCTACGATAACATTCTCCTTTTTAAATCTCTCTAAATCATCATTATCTGTTAGATACTTCTTCGCCTCGTTATTGTAAATGTATTGGGTCTTCACAGATAATCCAGAGTGTTCTAATTTCGATTTAAAATCGTCGGCCATTGTTGTTATATGTATATATCATTATTTTATTTTAAATCAATTTATTCTAAATATCTATTTTTGAAAACGGTGAGTTTTTTTATGTAGTTTATTTTGTATGGCATATTCTGTTTTTGGTTCGTTCTTTTTCTCCTTGGAAACTGGTGGGTATAAAATAGTGAATGCATGATTAGGCTTGGTCAGTTGTTTGAGCATCTATAGTATTTGCTTTTATTTTTTTCTCAGCATATCGTTTTCTACGTTGTTCTTGTATTTTTTCCTTGTGTGTTTCATAATATTTTTTTCTCATTTCATATATTTCTTCTTTGTGTGTTTCATTATATTTCTTATTATATTCACTGGCGTATTCCTTATTTTTTTTACGCCACTCTTTAGAAATATTGCTATAATCAGTTTTTTCTTCTATTGATACAAAAGCTCTTTTTTTATTAACACAATCAAAATTATCTAAATAAGATTGCTCTCTTTTTGCTAAATCATCGTCACTTATTTCTGCGTAATTTTCCAATACGATATACGTAGGTAAAACTCCGTCAAGTTCGGCATTTTCAAAAACAATATAACTATTACAACTCTTATATTTTTTTTCTTTATAAAAATAACTCTTGTGAATAACCCACCTGCGATTTCCTTTCATTCTCGTAGAACCAACGTAGCAAAACTCCTTATGTGAAATTGAATAGACAAATCCAGACAAGTCCTCCATTGTAATTTACAATTAAAAAGTTTATAATTTCGATTTCAATTTTTTCATTGGATTATCACGATCCCACCCTGTCCGTCGATTGCGATTATCTTATCATGCGATATAATGTAATAGTTATTGAGGTTATTCACCACCGACAAAGTATTGCCCCTTGTAAAAGTGTGCTGTAGCGTACCAATCTTCGATCCCTTAAATGTCGTATCTGCACCGCTATCCTTACGAAGGTTATAGCCGAGAGAATAGAATCTCTTTTGCCATGAATTATCACAAGTAGCGAATGAGCCATATTTAAAAGCGGACAGAGAATAAAGATTTGAAGCAGTTGTCGAATTAGTATCGTAAAGGGCGATTCCACAATCCTTAAGCGAAGCGTTCTGAACAGCGGGGTTATTCAACTGATATTGATACACGCTTTGTCCATCAATTATCAAATTGGTAGTGGCGTAACCATTAATGACAGTCTGACCGCCACTGTTAGGATCTAGGAAACCTCCAGCCTGAACAATGCCGTCAGGCTGAACCGACGAAGACTCGTTCTGTAAAACGGAACACATTTGCATCGACTTTACAGACCTTAGATTGAGATTAGTGACGAATGTATTTTGAGTATCGGTGGTTTGAATCGCATTTTTGAAAACAATAGTTCCAGTGGTATTTAGTTCATACAGTTTTCCAGTTTCCGCCATCTCTTGCTTAATAGCAAGCATCACATCGTGATCAAGCATCAATTCTTCATACACAATCTGAATGTCGCTAAACTGGAGTGACGCTATAGCAGAAGTGTTCTGCTGAACGGCATTGACGGCGGAGTTGAGGTCGAGCTGAACTGTTACGCCTCCATTTATCAAAAAAGCAGGAACCGCTTGCTGTCCGTTAAAAATGGCGTTGAGAATAGGCATGGCGTATCTATAAACGTTTGCCCCAGTCGTCGTGGAAACCATAGAATGCTGTGCTACAGTCCCAGGGACGGCCTGAGCTATTAATGCGGCATCGCCCTGGACGTCGTTCATAGTCCCCTGTGAAACATTACCGTTGGTGTAAAGATAAGACCTAGACGTGAAATTACCCATCGTTTGAGAATAAACCTTCTCGTACGAATTTATTACGTCCACGACCTGTCCTGCGAAGGATACCGTCGATCTATTAACGACTGCTCCACATCCAGAAGTTGCTCCCTTAAACACACAAGGAAGAGTTCCAGCAGTAGAAATAGGTGCGACCGAAAATCGGACATAAACGGAGTTAGGTTTAATGTAGCCCTGACTGGGTAAATTGAAAAGAATAATTCCGCCTTCACTGGAAATAGTATTACCGTTGACGTTGCTCATAACAACAATTCTAGAGCGTGTATTAATAGGTCTAAGACGTGAATCCGATTTAAGTGTTGATGGTATTTTCACGCCTTCGAGAAGGTCGGCTTGTGGATCGAGTTTGTCAATCGAAAGAAATGTTGTAGCCATTTGTATATATATACACTTTAAAAAAACCCATCAAAAACAATTATAAAAAAAAGTGTAGCAAAAAATCCTAAACGTTTATAATAATAATATTACTAAAAGCATTTTACCTAAATGGGGTTTACGGGGTGTCCCCGTTTAACGACTTACGGTGCAACTTCCTCTTCCGTCGATCATTAAACAAGCGGAATGTATAAGAATAAAATACATATTGAAATCTTCCGTCGCTTGACCGTCTAATTGAAAACGGACAACATCGGTTTTTCGGCCAGCATATCCAACATCTGCGTCATAAAAACGACAACTATTAAAACCAATGCTAAAGTTTCCTTGAGTATAGGAAGGACTTAACAGAGACGTTCCGACAAAGGTATTAGAATTGACTAGACTTAGCGGAATCTTTCCGTTTAATGTAGAATTGCCTTTTGTGGAATCGAGCCAACTTGGGACTGTGTTGGTGTTATAAGCCAATTTTGCTAATCTCTTATTTTCCAAACATATCTTGTCTAAAGTGTCAACGTTATACTGAACAAGTTTCTGCTCGTCAAGAAAGACTTGGATATTGAAATTAGGATTTGCTGTGCCAAACGGCAAAAACGGATAGTCCTGAAGTGCTCCTGAAGAGTCTCTGGCTACTGAAAAAGGAAGACACGCCAGACCAAGCAATGATTCTACATGCGGGGTCATAATATAAGTCAATCCACCACCTGAGGGCATTGATGCTCTGTAATTGGAGTATGCGATGAAATCAAGATTGTAAATTGCTCCCTGTTCTCTCATAGATGCTTTAACTGCTTGTGCTATTTCTTCTTCCATATGAACACGACTGAAATTGAATGTGGCGTTATTCACGGTGTAACTTGTGACGTCTATTCCATTAGGCTGAGCGAATGCTGTAGCAGCATCGTTCAAGTATATAGAAATAGTAACAGCCGATTCAAGAAGATACATAGGGAATGCCTTTTGATTGTTTAGAAGACCGCTTAATATCGGGATATTGATAAAAAAAGGGGCGGAGGTTGATTTGATAAAACCGTTCATATTCAGATTCTGGTTCGTGGAAGAAAAAGGATTTCCTGTTACGACGCCAGCGACGATAGGAGGAGCATCAGTAGAGTTTCCTCCGAAAAATGTATTCTGGTCAGTGGAGTTCCATTGAGTATTTCCGAAATTGGTCTGTAAATAATTCGATGTTCTATCTGCATCGAGTAGTGAATCTATAAGTTGTCCTCCGACGCGAATTTCAACACGATTGACGAGCGAGGAAGTTCCTGCTAAAGGATTTGTCCAAAATATGGAATTCACGTTCGTTCCAACATTGAAAGTTAATCCTAAAGAAACAAAGGACGATTTGGGCTTAACAAGACCGCTACCCATTCCAGTAGGTATCACGAAATCTATCCTTGTTCCTGAAGAAACAACTTGGATAGTATTTCCTTGCATCGTGTTAATCGCCTGATGACTGACTCGAGCATTAACCATTGAAGGGAGAGTTGAAGATTGGAGAATCGACGGGATATGGATTTGTTCATCATCACCTGTATAAAGAGGAGGTTGCGCGTTTAACAAAGATGAGGACATTTATATATATACACTTTTAAAAAAAGTGTAGCAAAAGTCCTAAAAATGATTTTAATAATAATATTACTAAAAGCATTTCAATAATCCTTAAGGAGGAGTTTAAGGGATTCTCCTTCTTATCGGTAAACCATACAATCTCTATCTGCCGTGAGCAAAACGTTCTGTGTAAAATAAAGAAGAATGTATACGTCCGTCGTATTCGTGTTTGCGGATGCGGTTAATTCGACTCTGACGTTATTAGAGTCTTTTCCAGTGAATCGAGTTTCATCATCACAGTAACTCTTACAAGAAAGACCACGAACAAAGTTTTGAGCATAACCGTTTGAAGTGGCGTCTTGAGAGTTATCCGAAACAGCATACCTAGGATTAGGTGTGAGTCTAGCAAGTGAATAATCAGTAGTGAATGCTGTATCGAAAAGAGCACCGCCGACTCTGCGTAGTTCAATCGCCAAGTCGGAAGGGTATCTCAAAGTATTTGGGAAGAGATCTTGCTGATTCACTAGTACACGCTCATTTTGCGTAGAAAATGCTGAAGTCGCTCCTTGAATGAGATAACCGTAATCAAGATATTGTGTGGTCTTAGGTCTCTGTTCAGTCCATAGAACAGCGTCTAGAGATTTCAGAGCAGTTGGAATGTTTGCGTAAAAGTTTGGAGAACTTGCTGCTCTATTAAACTTGAAAGCATTGTAAGAAGTATTAGTGAGTTCAAATGCTTTTCCTTCTCTAGCCATTTCCTCAACCAATCCACGTTCGACAGAAGAAGGAAGTTCAATCAATTCGTAAATCAGATTGAGGTCTGAAATCTGCCAACCAGGATTTGCTTCAGACTGTAGAAAGCAAACAGCATGGTCGTTAGAACCTGCTAAATCTACTTGAAGTTGGAGTTGATTCATTAGGAAGAGAGGAAGAGAACGGTTGTTCATAAGAACACCAGAAGCGACGGGCATAATGAATTCATATACAACGCCGACTCCAAGAAGAGGCTGATTTGTTTCCGCCACAATGTTGGGATACACTTGAGAGTTATTCGTTGAGGCCGTAGGCCAAGCATAACTGCCCTCTTGTGCTCCTGCCACGGACTTGACGTGATTTTTGGAAGTAAAGTTTGAAAGCATCATTTTATGGTGCATTCCGTATTGAGTCAAGTTCTCCACAGCGTTACCGTTGATATTGAGACGAACGTTGTTAATAAGAGCAGAGCAACCAGCGGAAGCATTGCTAAATATCCAAGTGTTTCCGGAAGTCGTACCAGTTGTTGTAAAACGAAACTGAAGGTGAACTGAACCACCCTTAATATATCCACGGCCCGTCGGAATATTCCAAATCAAACCGTTTGTCCCTTGTCCAAAAGAACCCGAACCCGAGCCACAAGGAAGTTTGATAACTCGAGATGTAGATTCAATCGGGACTGCTCTTTTGCTTGTCGTGAATGAATGGGGGATATGGCTTTTTGAAGCGGACAAAGTTGCCTGTTCTCTATCAGTTGAATACGAAGTCATTATATATATATGGCTTTTTAAAAAAAAGCTAGCAAAAACAATTATATTGCTTTTCCTAAAAAGGTTAGAAAGGGGTTTTAAGGGGGGTCCTAGTCTAGATAAAAACCTTTATGATAATCCTTTCTTTTGCCTCCAATTTGTGGTCCAGAAGGAACACTAGGAATAGGCGGTCCTAATAATTTAGTTTTTTTTCTTTCTAATATACCTTCTAGTTTTAGCATGCGGTTTTCTCGTAAAAGTCTATTGGCATCACCAATTAATCCTCCTTGTCTTGCTTCATTACGTTGAGCGACAGTATTAATACGTCCCATCATATCTTTAATCTTTCCTATTTTCTCCAGTTTTGTTACAACATTTTCTATATTTCCTATTTTTCTTTCTCCTTCTCCTAAAGGTCCTTTTACTTTTACAGGTCGGACACTACTCTGACTTTCGTTCGCTTTCATCCTAATTTCTTGACCATATTTTAATTCTTGTTTTGCCGCTGACATTGCCCCTTTAAACTCGATTTGACCTAGAATGTTTTTGATATGAAATGAAGGACGAGCAGGAGCAGTAGCAGTAGCAGGAGCAGGAAGAGAAGGAGCAGGAGTAGGAGTAGGACGAGCGGGAGTAGGAAGTGAATATATTAAATCTTCGGTTCTTGTATAATTTGGTTTTGGTCTTGGCGTTGGAGTAATAACAGGAGGAGTTGGAATAGGACGTGCTGGTTGAGGACGAGGAGGAACAGGTATAGGACGAGGAGGAACAGGTATAGGACGAGGAGGACGAGGAGGAATTGCTGGTCTTGCTGGAATATTTGATGCTGGAACCTCGACACGTCTTTCTTCTCTCTGTTGTTCTCTTTGTTGTTCTTGTTGTCCTCTTGTATAGTTTCTATAAATATCCAATCCTGTTTTAAGAACAGCCGCCCCTCCTGTCAATATTTGTCCTACATCTACATTTGTAGTTGTTGTAGCCTGTGGAGGAGGTTGTTGTCTATAAATATTATTTGCCCTTTGAACAACATTTAGTATTTCATCAACGTGACTTCTTTCTCTCTCATTAGTATGTGGTCGTTCTTGTGGTCGTTCGTATTGCGGGAATTGTTGTTGTGGCTGCTGAAATATTACCTGTGGAATTTGTTGTGGTCTTGGTGCTGACGGTCTTGCTTTTGATTTACCACCGCCTCTTTTAGTCACATTGACAATCACAGTCTGCTTCTGTTTTTGTACAACCTTTTTTCCTGCCTTGGTCTTTGCTTTTTTCTTCGGCATCTTTTTTATATAATTGAGAGATAATATAAAACGGGGAAACCCCGTAAACCCCAAATATATAATTTTTGCTAGCTTTTTTTAAAAAGCTAACGGGCATACACTTTGCTACCCATTTTCTTCTTCATCTTGTTGCTACGAATAACTGCTTCCTGCTGGGTAGTCATTTTAGCATTTGCGGGAAGCACGTGCTCTCCACCGTGCAAAATAGTTAGATGAGCAGTTCGCCTAGAACCTTTGACATGCCCACCAGTTTTGAAAGGAAGCAATGCTCCTAATGCTCCTCCCAAAAATGACCCGACTGCTGACAAAGCAGCAGATCCTGTATCGCCTAAACCCAAGGCTTGTCCCAATTCGTGACCACCATAACCCCCACCGATCTCTCCTAATCCGGCTCCAATTACACCCATTTAGTTTATAATATAAGATGGGATTATAATTTTTGGGATTCTATTATTTCTCTCAAATACTTTTCCTTATTTCAATTTTATAAAAAATCAAGACCACAAAAATCTGAGTGAAAAATATCCAGACGAATATTTATTTTCTAATTCTCCTTGATGTCTCTTTCTATATAAATCTCTCCTCTTTTTATCTAGAGTATTTTTATTTGTATATAATCCTAAACCTGTTGTATCCTTGTATTGGTTATAATTGACATCACCAAATGGGACAAGTTTCAATCTCTCTGTTTTCTTATTCTTCAAAACTGCATCGTATTTCTTTCCAGATAAATGTGATTTTTGAAACTTTATAAAATTATAATCATTAGGATTTTCAACAATCATTTATATTTATAGAGAGAAAGTTATCTCCTATAATTCAGCCACAGGGTAGCTTGGAATCCGTAGTAATACCTTCTCCAGCGTTGCCTCAAGTTTAGCAACTCTTGCTTTTAAATCCTCGTTCTCTTTAGTTAATTGTTGAACAGCAGGAAGCAATACAAACGCCATCGCATCTTTTTTGATTAACTTTATATCTTTGACCCATTTACCCTCAATAAATATTGTGGTTAAATCGCTGTCGTTATGTCCTATATCTTTTATTCCTATGTGGTCTAAATTTTCAATAACAATATAATCATCATAACATTCTAATATTTCCGCTTCCATTTCAATAAAATCAACATCTTTAGTATCTCTATCTCTAGCATATCTTATATAATCACCTTTGACCAAAACGTGTTTAGCAGTATCAATATATATTTTTAAACAATTTACTTCTTTTTCTTCTATAGTATCTTCATTTACTTTTGTTTCTTCATTTACTTTTTTAATTGTTTTTGATGTTATCCTTATTATATTGTCAAATTTGAAGAAATCATTTATATCAAATGTATAACCTTCATTTTCGTCAATAAGAAATTTTAAATTATCATTTGTCTCCATCTCTTGAGTGATAAGCCCAACATTCATATTACTTTTACCATCATTATATTTAAAATTCCTTACTCTCATTTGATTTACCAAGTCCAAATAATAGGATGTATTAGCATCAACAATATTACTTTTTGTTCTCGCGTCTGATAAATATGATGAATAATAGTATCCAATCAAATTACTAGTAGGTCCGAAACCTGTAGATAAATAATAACTACCTGTATTATACTGCCAAGGCTGCGGACCCATCCATTGACCAGAACCATTACATTGTAACACATTTGAATTAGACGCTGTAAAATGTAGACAATTGCTAAAATTATGATTATTTGTATTATATCCAATAGCAACATTACCATCATTTCCATTATTCGCATAATTTGCTTGTGTTCCTATACCAATATTATAACCTCCTCCTCGCACTAGATAATTTGTTAAATAACCAATACCAATATTCATATAACCACTATTTAATGTAAAATTGCTTCCGTGTCCAACAGATACATTATAAGTTCCTGTGGTTAAACTATATGCTGCTTGACTTCCAATAACTGTATTTTGTCCACCTAATATATTTAACGCTGATCCGGCACCAACAATTGTATTATAACTATCAACAAGCGTTCCACCCGAACCACCAATACCAACAACCGTATTTGTTGATTTTAATGATATTCCCGCAGGCGCTGATGGTGGATATGATGCGTAAAATTGTGCGGGTGTTATGCTTCTTACTTCACCTGATGATAATTGATGTGATAAAATTCTATCGCCAACTGTGTTTGGTAGTGAATTAAAAAACATTTGCCCTGAATTAAAAACTGCGCTCCCTGTATTCATAGTGTACCCATTATTCATAGTTAAGAGCCCGTTAAACGTGTTTGTTCCAGTCCACGTATTATTCGAAATTAATAAATCAGGTATTGATGGTTTAGTTTCATAAGTAATTTCTTTAGTTGTTGTATTATAACTTAACATCATTGTGTTAGTTAAATTTCTTATATTATTAACATATGTTGAATTATTGGCCTGAGTTGTCATATTTGATCCGAATACATTACAATCTGTATGATTTGTCAAATTATTGTATCCAATTGTATTATTATAAAGTAAAGATGGATAAACTCCACCAGATTGTGTAGATTGATTATTTGCCCCTATAATGACATTATAAAACCCTTTTATCCTATTACCATATCCCGATAAAAAACTATAATCACACACATCATAACTATTATTTGAACCTATTAATGTAAATGATTGTAAATTGGTTGAAGGACTACTATTACCCCTACCAATAATAATATTTTTCACACCTGTTGTTAAGGTTATATTTTGACAATTTATTAAAGTATTTTGTGAACCTGTTGTAATAGACTGGCCTTCCGCTAAACCACCGATAGCACAATTATCTGAACCTGTTGTTAAATCCCTAAGGGCGCTATTTCCAATCGCAATAGAAGAACCACCTGATGTTAAAGCCGTAAGCGTATTACCACCGATACCAATATTAGTAGTCCCTGAAGTTAAATTAAATCCTGAACCACTCCCAATAAATGTATTAAAAGAGCCGCTATTAGTTAAATTACCAACATTATAACCAATAAAAGTATTTGAGTTACTGACTGACGATATTTTTAAATTTGGCGTTGTGATTGTATTACCTGTTCTAGATAGTGGATAACTGAAAGATAAAACATTTTCTTTATTATTAAATGTTGTATAATCAATTGCTGATAAATATCCATCTTGTATTGTTGAACTTTTTTTTATTGTCAAATTATTTGAAGCGTCAACCATCATTAAATTAGCATCTATACCCAAATTAATTAATCCTGTTATAGTGTCAAGATATAAAGGCTTTGCTAGTGAAAAAGGAACTGCTGTGCCTTTTATACCATATTCTAAATTACCAGTGCTTATATTTCTACAAACTATATAAGTTGTATTTGTTGTAAGAGGCATGTTAGCAAATGTATTAGTCGCATTATTAAAATAAGTTGTTCCATTAAATCTATTATTCCCAGCAAAAATATTTGCTCTTGTTAAATATGATTCTTGTTGTGAAAATTGCTTACTTGTTGAATCCCAAAAAACACTTTTATCACCAGCAGCATTAAGAAGATTTGAAGCCACTATAGAACCTGAAAATGTAGAAACTAAACCTACTGTTAGATTGCCTGAAAATGTATTATTTTGTGTAAATGTGTTTGTGGTTGTTAATAAACTATTTACATTTGGTATTGCTGCTCTAGTTATAAGATTCGTAGAAGCATCCCAATATAAACAGTTTGCGGTTGCTGAGGCTGATGGCGCCGCATATTTCAGTTGTCCGTTTATAGTAGTAATGAATGGTGAATTAACTGTTAGATTTCCATCAAATGTATTCGCCGCTGTCCAATTATTTATAGTTGAAAGTAAACTATTTACATTAGGTTTTGCTGTCCTATATAATTGTTTGGTTGTATTGTTTATAACTACCATTTCATCCCCTGCGTCTGACTGTAAAGAAACTTTGAATTGTGCGTTTGTAAAATTATTAGGTAATGTCCAAGTGTTATCACTGTTTAATAAATTAGCGCCTGCTGGTGCTATTCCATATGTGATAGCTTTAGTTGAAAAGTTATAATATAAACTGTATACAGTGGTATTAGATGGTATACCGCTTAATTTAAAATCAGAATTTGAAAACGTATTAGTTCCTGTAAATGTATTATTTAATGGTAAAATATTAGAACCCGAGTTAAAAGTATTCCAATCAGTAGAAGATAAATATCCGTTTGTTGTAGCATTTGCTTTTGGAATTGATATTGTATTACCTGAAAAATCTATCGGTGATGACGCGACTAATGAACCGTATGAAACTTCTTTTGAGGTTGTATCATAATATAGCAGATTTGGTTTAGTTGTATTAGGTATTGTATTCAATGCTACTTTGCTAGGAAGAAGATTTAAAATAGTTCCGCTTGATGTAGTAGTGATTATATTTGTTGCTAATCTTTTTATTGAAACCTCGCCATAGTATTTTAACGCAATAGTAGGGAATAAATACAAATCATTCAATACATCAATTGTTGTTATTGTATTTGATGCTAATACATTTGTATCTACTTGTGATGCTAATAAAATTCCTCCACTCAAATCTATATTTGTTGATGTGGCTTGATTACCGCTGTTTAGAACCTGTTGTAAATTAGGAATCACCTGTGTTTTTTCTAATGATCTGAAATTGTAAACCAATATTTGAGATGAACCTGATAAAAATGATTCAACTTCGCATATATAAGGTGTATTTAGACTCAAAAAAAATGGGTATGATGTTTGTAAAACTTGATTTACATACATTGTCGTATTTACACTTGTTCCTGTTTTGTCAATCTTCCATCTTTTATTATTTAATGCCGAGGTTGATGTGAGTATTGTAAAACTGCAAGTGTAATTAGTTCCATATACTGTTGCGAATTGTGTATTAATTGGTAAGAATATAGTGCGATCTGCTGTTAAAAAAACTCCGCTGTATACGTAACAACCATCTAAATACTCTGTAGTTGATAATGTGAATGTGTAATCATTATCATTCACGTTCAAAGGATAATGTGAGTATATTTGATTATTTAATCTTGATAAATAGAATGCTTTATTAGCACCTGTTTGAACTATTCTATATAAATTATTAATATCATTAACCTCCGTTTTAAAGTTTGGTAATGATAATATTAATTTAGGGCTTCCAGTTAATCCAGAACCATTACAATTGATAGTAACATCATTATTAAATGTATTTGTTCCAGACCAACTATTATTTAATGGTAATATATCAACTGAACCAGCATTAAAAGTATTCCAATCGGTAGATGATAAATATCCATTTGTAGTAGCATTTGCTTGAGGTATTGAAACAGTGTTGGCTATTCTACTTAACGGACTGGAAAAAGTCAAAACATTTTCCTTTCCATTAAATGTATTCCAATCCGTACTGGTCAATAAACCTGTGACTGAACTAGACGCATTTGGTATATTTAAAGTGAGGGTGATATTTCCACCAATATTTGGTGATGCGGAAAGATAAATAGTTTGACCTGCTATTGTGATTGTTCCAACTGAAGAACCTAATCCAGTCGTCGTATAATTTGAAATATTTGTTAAACCATTAGTTGAATACATGTATGTTATATATTTGTAATATAATTTTGTAAAAAAATAGCCACATAATATATAGTAATCAAATGTCTGCTAAATACAAAGTCATTAAAAATAGACTAACCAAAGAAGTAACTAAAGAATTAGATCACCAAGTAGATGTGACTGATGAGCCATTTCCCAAGAGGAGAGAATTTATTTTAGCAATAATAGGTAAAAAGGGTTCAGGCAAGACATCTCTCGTAGTTAATCTTTTAAACAGTTCTGTTTTCAAAAAGAAATATGAAAACATTATTTTATTTTCACCAAGTAAGAGAGATGAGAAATTAAAAAAACTAATCGATGAATTGGACGCAGATGGAAAGTATTACGAACGACTTACAAATCAATCTCTCACTGAAGTCATGGATAATTTAAATGAGTTCAACGACGAGTATAAAGAACGTCATAAAGGAAAAATACCGAAGAACTTAATAATCATCGATGACTGTCTTAGTGATCTACCTTTATCATCACAAAAACATTCGGCGTTTAATAAATTAATGACTAACCATAGACATCATCACGCAACAATTATTCTCTCTACTCAAAAGTTTAAATCACTCAATAATATTGCTAGAAATAATGTTGACGCTTTGGCAATGTTTAGGACAGCAAATGAAGGCGAAATCAAGGCTATGACTGAAGAATACGGTATCGATGAAGAATTGTATTTAAACGCAACTGAAGAACCACACTCATTTTTATATACGCATTTTTTTGACAATAATAAAAAAACTCATTTCAAAAACTTTGATAGATTAATACCATTATAATAAAATATCGCAAATAATAATCTCTCTGTAAATATATAATATGTCTATTAATCCGAGGACAAAAACAATACAACTCATTTATGACGCTTCGTCAGCATTGTTAAATGGAAATGTTTTAAATTTCCAACTCCCAGTGCAGGGTTATTACGATGTATTTGTAAAACAAGCGGAAGTAGCATTTGGTGCAGGAACAGAATTATTACTTTCGGTAAAATCGCCACAATTGAGGCTTTCATATTCTTGCTCTAATACATCAAACACTGACGGTTCGCAAACAAACTCGTTAGGACTTCAACCTTTGTCGAGCAATTTCATATTGAATCATAGAAATGGTGCAAATACGATTACATCAAAACTCTTATTTCCACGAGTTCTTTTACAGAATACGATTCAAATGAGTATAGACAATATCATAACTCAATTGCCAATAGCTGCTCCATTAGTTGTAATTTTTACATTAGAGTTGCACTCATGCGATGATGTGTTAGATACTACGAAGGGGATGTTGCCGTATGTGTAGCGTGTTTCTCTTCTTCTTTTGTTTCAACTGGACGCTCAATGTCCACCACCTCCACTACTAGTTGGTTTGCATCATTACAAGATGACCTTAATCGGTAATGTTGTATTATTTTATATGCTACAAAAACAGCACTTGTTATTCCTGATGTAATAAGGGCATCATTAACTGAAGACATTTATATATAATATTAAATAATATTTATTCCAAACAAATATTATTTTCCATATCGAGAGAGATTTTCTAACACAATTCCGATCACAATATTGGCACACAAAATTGGCACAGGGTTTTGCGACGGGGCAAGACAATTAAATGACTGTGTAGAGTAATACCAATCTGCAGTTTATAAACTTACAACTAAATAAAAAAAGTTAAAAATCAAAATAGAATCTTAAAAATACTATTCACATCATTGAGGTCATATTTATTCGCAAAAATTCGTGAATAAATTTGGGCGGGAAAATTGCCGAACATTTGGCGGACGTCCGCGGACTTTTGGCGGACGTTATGTGATGATAAAAT
>Ga0209829_10001282_pt1 | contig 20809 bp, 21 predicted proteins | sample C_140205_EF_Meta_FD_187311 | JGI IMG/M metagenome (GOLD analysis project Ga0209829, IMG submission 187311) | Freshwater microbial communities from Lake Croche, Canada to study carbon cycling - C_140205_EF_MetaG (SPAdes) (version 2) | ecosystem: Environmental > Aquatic > Freshwater > Lake...
GATGCCGCGCGCCTCCAATATCAGAGCGTCCACGAGCGAGGTGAGGAGCTTCATCACAAGCAGCATGCCGGCGTCGAGCTCGGTGCCACGGAGATCCGCGAGTTCGAGGCCGCCCGTGATGCGCTTTTCAAAAACGAGGTTGCCCGCAACTTTCTTGATGCCCAGCGCGAACTGGAGTCGATCCAGCAGACTGTCAGCAAGTATGTCGGCATGTCCCTTGAGCTTGGCCGTGTGCCGGAAGCCGAGGACTTCGCGGAGTCCGACGACGGTTGCTGCGGCAACAAGGGCGGCTGCGGCTGCCATTAATGCCTTGAAACGACCTGCCACACGGCAGTCGCGGCGGTGAGCGTGAGTCCACCGAGAAACGCACGGTAGGCGTATCGCAGGTAGCGGTATTTGTGACGGTGGAGGACGTTTCCCAGTTGAAAAATGTCCTCCGCCATCGCGTGGATGATCGCCTGGTCGTTGGTCAGAATTTGATCGATTTTGTGATGGAACTCCTCGCGTGTTAGGGTGGCGAACGTGCCGAAGAACAAGGGATTCGGGACTGCATCCCTGGTCTTTTTCGCCCTTGGCAGGATCGCCATTGCGGCCAGAAGACTGGCTGAAAAACAGGTCGCTGCCAGCACGCCAAGCACTGGGGTGAAGCCGCTCTGGGCGGCCTCATGGAAGATGATTGAAATGACCACGAACGACGTTGCGATCAGCACGTTCGCCTTTTGATCCGCCATCTGGCTGAGCGCGACGTGATGCGTTTGGACGGTGCGGAAGAAGGTCGCGATCGCATTGTCGAAAGCGCGAGGAGGTCGTGGGCTCTGGCTCATTTGCCGAACCATGACACGCGGTGCTGGGTCCAGGAAGAGGGAATTCGGGCACGAAAAAGGCCCCGCGGACGGGGCCTTTTGGGAGTGGCGCATTCCAATGAGAGAATGCGCTGGAAGAGGCCTTAGGCCTTGATCTTGGCGAGTTCCAGAAACTTGTCCAAACTCATGGCGACTTGGATTTGCGGGCTCGTCTGGATCACGTGGAGCGAGTCGGTGCGGACCGGGATCGCGCTGAACTGAAGGCCGAGATCTCCGATGGCGCGTGGCACCTCTTTGGTGATCTCGCCGGTGAGCAGATCCCGGCTGATCTTGATGCCGAAGCCCTTGGCATGAAGGACACGGAAAAAGGCCTCTTCGCTGTTGGCGGTGGCGATGGCGGAGTTCTCGATCTTGGCAGGCTTCGGAGTCTTGACTCCTACAGGTCTGGAGGAGCGACCACCATCCTGCTCGCCCGTGGCGGGGCAGATACCAGCTTGGGTAAGATATTTCCCGGAGATATAGATAGGAGATTCTCCAGCGAGGCGATAGCGCGGTGTGTCTTCGAGCGTCCACTTGCACTTGGCGGCGCTCATAGAGGCTTCAAGTGCCTCCGGGGTCGCCTTCAGGCCGTTCTTTGTTCTCAGCTCGAGGATCCTCGACAGCGTCGGTTCAGGTATGTTCAACATGCTGGCGGGATTTTCTCCTGTAGCGTTATAGATGCAAGACGTTTTATCCACTAAAGCACCGTGACTGTTCTTCAGAGGATACGGTTGTCACTTAAGCAATAAGTATCGAAAGAGCTCCGTGCTATCAGGAGAGGCCTACAATTCCTCATCGCGCGCAGCCATGATTTGGCTGCGGCGAAGGGTGCGTGTGGTCAATTGGTGACGCCACATTCTGTCCGGGGCGGCTTTGGCAATCCGCAGGGCGAGCGGGTTGAGCTTCAGGCGGCGGCGGTTGACACCAACGCGCTTCTTTGGCTTGCGCTTTTTGGGCTTGCGCTTGCGTTTCTTTCGATCGGTGGAGGCGGGCTCAGCCTTGGTCGGGGCGGTTTTCGGCGTTTCGGTTGGCTGGCGACGCTCCGGCAGGATCATTCGGTCATCCGAAAACAGCAGCAGATGGCCCTGCGTGAGCAGCCAGAAGAGATCCACAAGCCACTCTTGCGGGACTTCCTCGGTTCCCTCCGGGAGCACGCCTTTCCACAGATCAACCAGCTTCGGGTCCTTGCGACCTTTGAGCCAAGCCACGATGGCTGACGGGCGCTCCGCCAGCACCACGTCTGCAGGAACCGGGTGCGGCCGGGCCGGGCCGGTGAAGAGCTTGCTCTCGCGTTTGAAGACCGGAAGGTGTTCGCTCTCCAGCATCCGGCAAATGGTCGGGATCATGACCGCAGGATGTTTGCGTGCGTGGAACCCAGACATGCGCAGGGAGGCGAGGAGACCGGGCGAAATGTGCTTCGCGGGAATTCCTCCGGAGACTTCGGCTCTGCGGGTTTCCTCAAAGGCGGCGGAGAAAAACCTAGTGCTGAACGCGCGCTCGGCTTCGGTAGCGTCCTCAATCCAAGTTGCTTCCTCGTCGCCCCTCGGACGCCAGCGGGTACGCTTTTTCATGGTTTCCAGCCAGGCGTTCACGGACTCCTCACCGCGCTCGCTGCGGACGCGAGATGAATAGACTTCGAAAGGAAGATTCGAAAATCGCTCGCGATGAATGCGCCGGAGATTGGTCTGATAGGAATGGAAATTCGGCGGCCCGAGCCATTCGCCACTCATTCCGCAGCGGGCGACGACCTGGAAATTCCCAGACGGAGGATCAACCTCGATGGTCTCTTCTTCGAAAAGTTCGACCTTGGCCTCTGAGTGCCAGAAGTGGCGGATGGCCTCCTCGCGTGTCAACCAGAGCGAACCGTCGTGCTTTCCAATATAAATCGGGGAGCGTGATTCCTCGACTTCGAACACCGCACGGACGCGCTCGCGCTGGGCCAGCAGGATTTGGGCGATGTCGAACAGCGAATAGACGCGTGCGACCTGATGGATCTCCTTGCCGATGAGTCTTACCGCGTTGATGTCGGGATGGATCTGCACGCGCACCCCGGAAGCGGGCTCGATTTCCTCGCGTTGCGGTGGCCCACTACGACGGTCCTCGTAGTTCCCGCCGCGATCATCACGACGCTTGTCGAAACGCCTGCCACCATCGCGATCACCGCCGCCTGCGCCACGCGGCCCGCGGTCGTTTCGGTCCCGCGAATCGCGTCGAGGTGCTTCCGGGGCGGTGTCTTCACGTGTCGGGCGGGCCTGCGGTTTCGAAGGCGTGGTGCCGCGCGCCCAGGCCGGACCGAGGTCGATACCGGACAGTAGGCTGCGTAGGGAATTGGATTCAGGATCGCTCACAGGAGCCGAGGTTAACGGGTTCTTTTTAAATGACAAACACGGCGTTGAGTAAATCTCACGCTCATTTCAAGCCCTGAGCAGTGCGACCGTGCGTGCGCAGGCACCCTCGTGCCGGGCGAGCGTGCCGCGTGCGGCGGTGATTCCAATCTCAAGATCTCGATCGCGATGCAGGGCGCGGCGAAGAGCAGTTGGCAAGTCATGGGGATCCGCCACGCGCAGGCATCCGCCGGAATCCGCGAGCTGGGAGGTCAGCGGTTCGAAATTTTCCATGTGCGCGCCGAAGATCACCGGCTTCCCTGCGATCACCGCTTCGCAAGGATTCTGGCCACCGGTTCCAAGAAAGCTCTTCCCAATGATCACAACGTCGGCATGGGCAGTCCAGTTGTGGAGTTCCCCGGTGGTGTCAATCAAGAAGACCGAGTTGGCTGGATTCCCGGGTTTTGAAAACGCCGAGCGAAGGATGACTTCGAAGCCCTCCTTTTCGAGTTCCGAACGGATCTCCATGCGGCGCTCCGCATGCCGAGGCACGATGGCGAGCAGTGCGGAGGGGGATGCTTGCCGCCAGGCGCGCGTGATCAATACTTCTTCGCCAGCATGCGTGCTGGCAGCGAGAACGACCGCTTTGTCCGGGCCGAAGTGGTTGAGCATCTCCGAGAACTCCGCGCGCGGTTCAGGACGGGCACCACTGCCGGGATCAAACTTCAAACTGCCGGTGACGACGATGCGGTTCTTGGGTATCCCGAGCGCGGTCCATATCTCCGCGTCATCAGCTTCCTGAACGGCGACCTGATCGAGCAGGCAGAACACGGGTCGGACCCAGGCCGCGAATTGATGATAGCGACGCTTTGATCGCGGTGAGACTCGTGCGTTCACCAAGCGAACAGGGATCGAGCGACGACGGCATTCGTGCAGCAGATTGGGCCAAGCTTCGCCCTCGACCAGCACAATTTGTCCGGGTTCAAAGCGATTCAGATACCGCTTCACCATCCAGCGGAAATCGAGTGGCGCGTAAACCACACGCAGATCGTCAGTCGCGGATTCAGAGGCGACCGCATGGCCGGTGGAGGTGCCGGTCGCGAGGACGAATTTCCGATCGGGCTCCGCCTTCCGCCATTCGCGCAGGAGCTTCAGCGCGAGCAGTGCCTCGCCGACGCTGACCGCGTGCAGGTGAACTGCGCCGCAGGGTTCGTAGTCGAGTGCGGTGCGATAACATGAAAGCCGCTCGCGCAGGCCACTGCCGAAGCCGCCCCGACGCGCCATCTTGACGAGCCAACTTGGAAACGCGACAAGAAACAGCAACGGCAACAATAGCCGGTAGACCGCCATTCCAATAAACGCTCGCATTGAGTTAGAAGCTAAGCTGTCGGAGCGGGAGCGTAAAGGAGGATGGCACTGCTCCCGTAATCGCGCCGCTCGATCAAGCTCCAGCCCGCGGCTGCCGGGGAGCGGTAGGACGAGGAAACTTCAATGACGAGCCAGCCGTCCGGAGCCAAACGCGACTGTAAATCGCCTTCGTCTAACAACACGCGCACGTGATCGTGATCGCCAAGGTATTTGACATAGGGAGGATCGGCGAAGATGAGATCGTAACTGGTCTTGTCGGCCTTGAGGAAGGGCAGGGTTTCGGATTTCACGACGCGGGCACCTTCGAGTTTCGATTTCGCGAGGTTTTCGGCGATCACCTTGATCGCCTGACGGTGGTCGTCGACAAAAACGCAGGAAGCGGCGCCGCGGCTGAGCGCTTCCAGGCCGATCGCGCCGGAGCCGGCGAAGAGGTCAAGCACGCGGGCAGCGACGACCTTTTCACCTAGGATCGAGAAGATTGCCTGGCGAACGAAGTCGGTGGTCGGCCGCGTGACGGCTCCCGGGACCTTGATGGCCAGACGGCCTGCTTTTCCTGCGATGATGCGCATAACCGATTCGTGGCATCCCGGGCGGCGGCTGACAATCACGGCGATGGCCCGGCCTTTGCTTTCATGAGAGAAATCAGCGTCGGGGCATCGATCACGTCGCCACCTTCTCCCAGTTGAATGTTGATGCCGTCGAGGTTTCCTAGGGCGTGGACGTCTGAGGCGACCCGATCCGGTGTGCCGAGGAAGCCGAAGGAGATCCGCTTGCCGGTGGCGACTCCGATGCTGTTGGCGAGGTTCTTCGCGGCGTCCTGTCCGGTCACGATCCGCAGCACGGCGGCACTTCGGCTGTCGGAGAGAACCGTGGCGTTCCCCAACAGGGAGAGATCATCTCCGATCAGACGGGCATCGGTGCAGGAAAGGATTCCCCCGCGGAGCATGACGACAGCGGACCCTTGATCGAACTTCATTTCTGGGTGTGGTGCTTGAGTGACTGAGAGGCCGAGTCCCTCGACCACGAAGTCGCCCTGCCAGCTCGATGGGGCGGTCAGCAGTCCGACGAACCTCCCGACGGCGCGGAACTCCCTGGCACCGGCGCTGCCTCCGCCGGGCAGTGGGAGCTTTAGATCTTTTTGCGCGGGAACATTCATTTCGACGCCGATGGGGAAGCTCCCATAACGCGCCAGTCTCGCGACGAGTTGGTAGGGGATCCCATTGACTTCTCCGGCGATGGGACCGATCTGGATGATCGGACTCTGCCAGTGGAGAGGTAAATTCAGATCGCTGGCAAGGTCCTTTCCGAAGCATTGGATTCGTTGTAATTTCGCCGATGAGTGCCCGGAGTCGCCGGCGGCCGGAATGTCCGCGCTGAAGTCACAGGCTTCCAAAAGTGGCTGGCAGCGGCCGCTGGAGACGATCGCGAGGGATCCGTGATGGATGCGGATCCATCCAGTGGGTTGGCTAGGCAGGCGTGGGGCCGCAACTGGCGGTGGCGAGGCGGGTGGCGGTGGCGCCTGAACGATACTTGGCGGCGGGGCGGGTGCCGGCGCCTCATTTGTGGCGATAACTGGCGGCGGGGCAGGCGCGATTGGCACTGGACCGGCAAGATGGGCCAGCATCTCGACAGCAATCACGGCACGCGGCGATTCGATCACGATGGACTGAACTTCGATCCTCTTCTGCAACCAAGCTCGCCAGACCGGGGAGAACCGAATCGATTCGGCGGTGAAAAGCGGCTCGTGGAGCGCTGATCTCGGGGGGTTAGGCTGTTCGATCACGAGGCCAGTGATGCAGACGCCACCCCAAGGGGACCAGGAAGAGCCCTTGATTTGTGCTTCAAATCCGATCCGCGAGGAAACCTTTGCCGCGACCCAGTGACGGCCCCAGGGAAGCGCGAGCCAGAGATTGCTCAGGCCGAAGAGAACGAACGGCAGAGAGAGAAGGATGAACCCGCCTCTGCACCGTCGGCGGCGGAACCACGGGCGGAGATTTCCCGGATGATCCACCTCGGACATCGGCTTACTTCTTCTTTACCGGGGCCGGTTTGGCCGGAGCTGGAGCGGGGGCAGGAGTCGGCGCGCTTCTGACGAGTGGGAAACGAATCACCAGGCTTTTATCGAGCAGTCGCGTGCCTTCGCTGGAGATTTCCTGCACGCGGTAGACGAGCAGGCCGTTTTTCTTGTCGGCATACTTGCCGAGGGCGATATTCTCCTTGATCCTCGCAAGGGTGGTCTCCTCTTCGAAACGCCATTCATGGCCAGTCCAGGCACCGAGAATGCTGGAAGCGTCGGCATTGATCTCCTCGATGCGTTTCAGGTCGCCGTTCGGTGAGCGGAAAATATCCCCCTTCGTGACGTAGCGGAGGGTCGAGATCGTGCCCGCGTTGCCGGTGCTGGAAATAGTCCACTGATCCGGGCTGGACTGACGAAGCACGAGCACCACGTCCTCCTTCGGCTTGAATTCACGCTTTTCCCAGAGCGCCAGATACTGGTCGTATTCCTCCTTGGTGAGTCCCAGCTTCTCATCGTAGGGAAGCGGGGCGCCGGCCTTCGCCTTGGAAGAAGTTTCCCGGAACCACTCGGGATTCTTGAGGGCGGCCTCTTCGACCTTCGTGACGTATTTGTCGATGTCCTGAGGTGGCATCACGATTCCGATCTGAGCGCGGACGGGGACATCCTTTTCCATCAAGCCGGCAAAGACAGCGGGCACGTCGGCAGCGGAAAGGTGGGCAACCATGGCGGTCGCGAGAGGCAGGAGGAGGCGTTTCATGCGTAAGTCGTAGAGGACCGTGAATCCACGACTGCTGAATGACAAGCGGCAACTCGCCCCCTCACTCCGGTTCACCGGTGGGGAATATCTCAGCGATGGTAGATTGCCGGTGATCGTCCATCCAGCGTTCAAGCGCGGCGCGCATCCGGGCAAGGATTTCCGGATGCCCTGTGGCCTGGTCAATCCCGCCGGATTCGTCAGCCGAAACCCGGTAAAGCGCAAAATGGCGCTCTCCTTGCGCGGTCGGCGTGCACACGAGCTTCCAGTTCCGGGTCATCAGGCAGCGCTGCTTTGCCGCGATCACGGGCGCGAGATACTTCTCCTTGAGGACGAACTGGTAGTTGAACTCTTCATCAATCGCGGTGAGTTCGTCCATGGGCGGCAGCTTCGGGCGTTCGATGCCAGGCACCTTGAACTGGATGAACGGGAAGCTGGTTTCGCTGAAACTCGGGATCGTTTCCGGAGTCGCGCTGCGCTTGATCCACGACGCCACGCTTTTTCCCTCCCAGTCAGCGGGCTTCCTCACCTCCAGCAGATCGACCAGCGTCGGCATCAGGTCGATCGACCGCAGCGGCTCGGCGATGGTTTGTGGCGGCTGACCCGGCACGTAAACGATCATCGGGATATGGTTGGCCTGGCCGCTGCCGTTGAGACTGAGCCCGTGGCCGAGTGTGACGCCCGGATCGAAGAGATCGTCGCCGTGGTCAGCGGTAATCACCACGATCGTGTGGTCGGCGAGGCCGTGGCGATCGAGGGATGTCAGGATCCGTGCAACGCAGTCGTCGAACTGCCGGGTGCAGCCATCATAAAGGGCACGGATCTGTTTGACATCGGAATCAGGCATGGACCTCCAGGTCGGTTCGAGGTCCTCGCCGCCGATGAACTTGTCGACGTCGAACTGCACCTGGTTTTCGGCAGCTCCCTTGTATCCGGGATCGGCGAACATTTTGTTGTAGGGCTGTGCCGAGCCGTAGGGGAGATGGTTGCATGAATAGAAGACATGCCAGAAAAACGGCTTCCCGGAGGCGGCCTGCCGTTCCAAGCGATCTTCCACGCGGCGGGTGACCACCTCTGGCGTCACAAACGAAGCGAACGAGCCGATCTCGGGAAACAGCCGGTAGCCGAGCGCGTTGTCGAAATAAAGCGGCACGACGAAGTGGGCCATCACCACCGCCTGACTCATGTAGATCTTGAAATTGTCAAAGCTCGAGACATCGATTGACTTGAATCCGAGCGGCACCAGTTTGTAGAAGCCCGCGCACCAATCGCCGATCGCGGCTGTGTCGTAGCCCGCCTGGTTCATGACGGATGCCATCGGCACCAGCGCGCTTTCCATTGCTGTCACCGTGGCCTGATCCGGATACATCTGCCGGATGCCGTGGGTGTGGGGAAACTGGGAACCCATCAACGAGACTGACGACTCGAGGGTTGAGGCGATCGGCGTGTAGCAGCGCTCGAATCGTGTCGACTTGGCAGCGAGCGAATCGATCGTTGGCGAAACCCCCGCAGCAGCGGTCCCGTCGCTGCGTCCCGGACGGTATCCGGCACAACCGAGACGATCTCCACGAAGTGAGTCGGATGCCACGATGATTACATTCCAAGGCTTGTGGGCGCCCTCGACGCTTGCGTTCGCTGCGGCACTGCCGTTGGCGGGGATCAGGGAAACAGCACTGGCCGCTCCAGCCGTCAGCGCGATTGCGCCACCGATCCAGCGGAGTTTTGGGTGACTAAATCGGAAATACCACACCATCACCCACAACAAAACGGCTGCGGGAAAAATCACGAACAGGACGGTGTTGATCGCCGGTTGAAGGTTCGCGGGTGGCCAGTCGAGGAACTTGTAATACCAGCTCCCGAACTCCGCGTCGCTCAGGAAATAGGGTCGAGTCCTCGCCAATCGGAGCATGAAGAATCCGTGAATCAGTGCAGTCAGCAGCAAACTGCGGAGAAGCATCCAGCCACGCGATTGTCTCGAAGCAGCCCGTGTCGTCCACGCCGTGACCATCGGCAGCACCAGAAAAACCGCCGCCACCATCAGGATCGCATAGGCTACCAGCACCAGCAGGTTCTGGTTGATCAGGAATTGCAGATACTTGTCGCGGGCGAGTTCACTGAACTTGTTCTCCATCCCGCCCGAACTGGTCGCCAGCCGCCAGAGCGAGTACCCGAAATTTAGCACTAAAAATAATCCCACACCGGAGACTGTCGGCCACAAGCATCTCCTGCCGCCGATGGGCGAGGGGAGGGAAGGTGAGGCGGAGGTCTCAGTCATCTTGTTCCTCGCACGCTCGCAGCATCCCCGCCTTCGATCAAGTGTCGGGTGCCTCGACGTAGGTCCAGCGCGGGCTGCACAGCTTCTCGATCACCACTCCTCGCTGGGACTTGAGATCCGTAGGCTTTGAAATCCTCAGCAGCACAGGCATTTGCTTGTTGCCGCCCTGCGTCATCATCTGGGATAGCTTTTGGCCCAGCTCGGACTGGGTCACGACGTAGCCGTACAGCACCTCATCACCCTGCGGCGCGGTCAGGCGGTAGCAGCTCCATTTCCCAGCATCGGCAAACTCGTGGCTGAACAGGTGGTCCTGCTCGATCCGCACCCGGAAGTCGAACGAGCCGCGTGGTGCCTGCGTTGCATACTCGTCCCAGTCCATCGGTTGGTAGCAGACTGCGGTTTCCCAATCCACCCCCACTGCCCCTTGCGGCAGTTCTTCCAGCAGCAGGCGACGGACGCTTTTGTCTTTCATCGCGCAGGTCACCATCCAGAAGGAACCTTTGTTGTCCAGTGTCACAGGTTGGAAAAGATCCAGCCTGTCAAAAATCCCCGTTTGCATGGGATGCCTCCGATACCAATCCTCCATCAGCGGTCTAACCCGCTCTGCTTGACGGATGAATGGCTGCATTTCGGCGATGCTCTTCGCTTCGCAGTACTTTCGGACGCTGCTCACGATCCGGTTTACCGTCGCTTCTGCTTCAAGGCGCTCATGCTCCTCCTGGCCGAAGGCATGGATCGCCTCGACCCGGGCCGCTTCGGGTATTTGCTTGTGACGCTCCAGATGAACCATCGACCACACGATTCCACCGCCAATGAGCAGGCCAACCAGAACAAACCAACCCCACGGCAATGACGTGCTCATTCGATTTTTATCGTCCCACGTCTCCTCGAGCGGCACGGCCGCCACTTCCGTATCAGCCAGTGCCTCGTAATCAGGCTCGTGAGTTCTCCGCTCCTCGTTGATGCGCTCCTCGGGTACCAAGCGCTCCAGCGGTGCGACCATCGGCACAGGGGCCGAGCGGATGACGACCCCCTCGTGCTTCGTCAGCTTGATGATTTCCTGCGGTTCCGGTGGGGCCTCATCCACCACCCGAAGAACCGCTTTTTCCGAATCTCGTGCCATCGATGTTCCTACAAAAGCCGCAAATGCCCATCGACGCAACGCCGAGTTCACGTATAAATCCACGGCGTCCCCGCGCGACGCATGCCTTCCAGACTTCTCATCATCACCGCGGCGTTCGGCGAGGGCCACAATAGCGCCGCCCGCAACCTCGCGCTTGCCCTCGACTCGCTCGGTGCCACGACCCGCGTGGCGGATCCCTGCCTGTCCGGAGCCCCGCGTTCGACCCGCTTCCTGCAGTGGGGCTACCGACTGGTCACCACCTACAGCCCGCGGCTATGGGCGAGGCTGTATCGCTCCGCCGACCGACAAGATTTCAGCCGCAGCCAGATGCCGCTGATGCGAAAGCCGGAGGTCTATCTTGAACATCTGATCGACGAGTTCCAACCAGACGCCGTTGTCACGACCTACCCGCTTTATCCCTATTTCCTTGAGCGAATTTTTGCGAAATCAGGACGACGCCTTCCCGTTTTCACCGTTGTGACCGACTCCATCGAGATCAACGCCGCCTGGCTCAAGGCCCCCTCTGACTATTTCCTCGTCACCGATCCCGCCACCCGGGAAACCATGATCCGCGCCGGACTTCCCACAGCCAGCATCATCGACACCGGCTTTCCCGTGAACCCGGCTTTCTCGAAGCTCCAGCCCGTAACGGCCGACGATGCCTGTCAGCCCTTCCGGATCCTCTACTTTCCCACCGCCAACCCCAAGCACCTCGTCCCCATCGGGCGGGCCCTGCTCGATGCTTCCTCGCGGGTCCGGCTCACCCTCGTGCTTGGGCGGAATGTAAGCCTACTTTTCAAATTCGCGAAACAGCTCAAATCCGCCTACCCCGGTCGCGTCCGCATCATCGGCTGGACCCGCAAGGTTCCGCAGCTGCTCAACACCCACCACCTCACCGTCGGGAAGGCTGGAGGGGCCACCGTCCACGAGGCCATTGCCGCCCGCTGCCCGATGCTTATCCACCACCTCGTTCCAGGCCAGGAGGAAGGAAATCTCCGTCTGCTCGAGGCGATCGGTGCCGGCAGCCTCGCTGACACGCCGGCGAAGATCGCCAGTGCCACCCACGATCTACTCTCCGATCAAGCCGCCTCGTGGCGACGGATGAAACAAGCCCTCGCCCGCCACGGACGCAACGCCGGAGCCCTTCACGCCGCGCAGTTCATCCTCTCCTCTTCCCAATCCACCATCTCTTCCCAGTGACCTTCCTCTTCGACATCGGCCGCGTCCTGCTCGACTTCGACTTCGAAACCTCTCTTGCCCGCCTGCTCCCAGCCGACACCACGGATCCCGTCGCCAGACTCGAAGCCCTTCTTGAGCGAAAGGACGACTTCGAAGCCGGCCGCGTTACCGAGCCCGAGTATGTCCAGTGGGCCATCGAACGCCTTGGCGGCGGCATTGAACCCGATGCCTTCCGCCACGCGTGGCGAGATATCTTCACTCCCAACGAAGCCATGTGGTCGGTGGTGGAAAAGCTCGCCGCTGAGGGTCATCGCCTGATTCTCTTCTCTAATACGAACTCCATCCACAGTCCCTGGATTTTCGAGGAATACCCTCGCTTCTCCCTCTTCCAAGGGGCCGTCCTCTCCCACCTCGCCGGCGGAATCAAGCCGGAGCTGCCCATTTACGATCATGCCATCCGCGAGTATGACCTGATCCCCAGCGAGACCCGCTACATCGACGATCTCCCCGCCAACATCGCCACCGGCCGACAGTTAGGCTTCCGCGCCTGGCAATATGATCTCAAGGATCACGCTTCCTTCGAAGAGTGGCTGGCTGGCGAATTGGGCTCGTAGTTTGATCCCAATCTGCAGAAGTGACTTCAGCGGAACGCTACTTCTTGAACGGCCCTTCGGAAGCGGACGGCAGTTCGAGGTGCTCGGCGGTCTCCAGGAATCTTTTAATCTCCTCCGGGTCGGTCAACCGGGCGGAGGCACGCCGCAACAGGGCAGCTCCGCCTTTTTCCCCGAGGCGAACGAGCCCGTCCCTTGCGGATTCGCGGACATCTGGTTCGCCGCTGGCGAGGAGTTTCTCGAAGACCGGCAGTGCTTCGGGAGAATAAGTCACCACCGCGGCCTCGATCTCTTCTTCCAACTGGGGAGAGAGCGTTGACCCGGGATCGGTCGTGTTGCGGGGAACTGGAACGCGCTCGGGCTTGTGCAAAGCCTTGGACGGAGAACCCTCCCTTGTTTCCGGACCTGCAACAAGCTCGGGCGGCGGCGCGAAGTTCCGATAGAAATAAACCGCCAAAGTCAGGAAAAGGGCGGCGAGGGCGAGCAGAAGTCGTGGTCGCATCGAACCTCAAGGGTCGCTGATCGGCTTGGTGGTTTTGGAATCAAGCGTGGCATCGATCGCCGGACCGATACTGCCAAAGCTGCCGATCAACTTCGCCTTTCCAACCACTCCGGCGAACGTGACCGTGACATCATTGAGCTTGGCAGTCCTGCCAAAGGTCCGGGTGATCGAGTCGATCAAGGTGCAGTTGGTGCCGCTCACACTCAAGATACCATGCACTTTTCCGGTGATGGTACCGGTGGTGGTGACAGGCCCCCCCGGAGTTGCTGGCTGGTTGATGGTGGTGTTCGACGAAAGGACTGAAGCCACGGTGGTGAATCCAAAAATCGAAGGGTCGGCGGCCACTTCGGCACCGGTTGTGGAGCGGGCAAAGTAGCCGATCGGGGTCCCATCGTTCTGAAACTTCTGCACCAACGAGTAGCCGGTGATCGTCGGGATGACGCCGTTGTCAGCCATCAGTTGAAGAATCTCGCGATTTCCCAAGCGGTAAGAGGTGAGGGACTGGGTCGTCTTCTCGACAGTGCCGTTGTTGGTCACCGAGGGAGTTCCGACGAGGGTCAGGGTGCCGTTAAAGGTGACCGTGTTGATTGTCTTGGACTGAGCATGGGAAACTCCGCTCAGGAGCGCCGTCGCCAACAGAATCGTGAATGCCGAGCACTTCATAGTGAGTCGGCTATGCCATCGAATAGCCTCCAGCGCAAGTGATCATTCACGGCGGAGCCCTCCACCAGGGCGTCCAACCCTTGACGGGCGGGGGGGCGAACCGTGACACTCATGGCGTGAGAAGTATCTTGATCACTGGTGGAAACGGCGGACTCGGGCGGGGCATTGGCCGGTATTTTCTGGAAAAAGATCTCGATTGCCGGGTTTGGCTCGGTGTGCGGTCGAACCGTCAGGATGCGGAGGCTTTGGCGGCGGAGTTTCCAGAGCGCTGCAGTTTGCTGGATCTGGATGTGACGAATGCCAGGGCCTGGGAAGCAGCGGTTGCCACGATCGTGGAGGCGGATGGAAGGCTCGACGTGCTGGTGAACAATGCCGGAATGCATCGCGATCATCTGCTCGCCGCGATGCCGACGGAGTCCTGGCACGAGGTGATTTCCTCGAATCTGGACTCGGTTTTCCATGGGTGCCGGGCGGTGGTGACGTCGATGATGCGGCAGCGTTTCGGCCGAATTGTGAACATTGCCTCACTGAGCGCGATCCTGCCACCGATGGGTCAGACCAACTACGCGGCCGCGAAGGCCGGAGTGGTGGCGTTTTCCAGGACCATGGCGAAGGAGGTGGCGCGGGCCGGAATCACGGTGAACTGCATTTTACCCGGCTATATCGAGACCGAGGCGCTCTCGGGGATGGATGAGGAGGCGAAGAAGGCCGCGAGACAAGGCGTTCCGATGAGGCGCTTCGGAAGGCCCGAGGAGGTCGCGTCAGCGGTGTTCTTTCTGGCTTGTCACGAAGCAGGGTATGTCACAGGTTCCGCCTTGAAGATTGATGGAGGAATCTTCTGAGAAGCAACGAGCGAACGAAATGTCCCAAGGTCCAGAGCTGCGTCAGAAAATCAAGGAAGTGATGGTGGAGGAGTTGATGCTGGATCAGGAGCCCTCAACAATAGGGGATGCGACTCCAATTTTCGGGGCCGGGGGTCTGGGTCTCGATTCGGTGGATGCACTTCAGCTGGTGGTGGCGCTCGACAAGCATTTTGCGTTGAAGATCGGAAATTCGGATGCCGCCAAGGGAATCCTGGAAAGTGTCGATACGATAGCTCGCGAGATCGAGAAGGTCGCTTGAGCACTTCTCCCCAGGTGAGTGGGAAAGCGCCTTTCGCCATGTTGAAAAAGGTTCTGATCTTCCTGTTGAAGTTGGTGTTGACGGGGGGCTGCCTCGCATGGGCGCTGTCGCAGGTGGACCTCGGTCATTCGGTCTTTGCCCGCCCGGGCGCGGTGGATTACCGCTGGCTGACGGGAGGCGTGGTGATGGCGGGATTGACGGTGGCACTCACGGCGCTGCGCTGGCGGCTCTATCTGATCGCCCAAGGGGTTGACCCGGGTATGCGACGCACGATCGGGCTCACGTTGATTGGGAATCTTTTCAATCTGCTCTCGATCGGTGGCATCGGCGGGGATGCGGCGAGAATATTACTCCTGATCCGCGATCATCCGGGCAAGAAGCTGGCGGTGACGATGGCCGTGCTGGTGGATCATCTGGCCGGCATGGTGGCGCTGGCGGGAATGTTCTTTATTGTCTCGGTGGCGAAATTCGATGCACTGGCGAACCAGAGTCACCTGGGAAAAGGGGTGATCCACTTCGCCTGGGTTTATCTGTCCGGGGGACTGGGACTGGTGCTGCTGTGCTTTCTGGCGGCCTGCCCGCCCATTCACCGGCGCATTCATGCGAACGGGCGCGAATGGAAGTGGAAACTCATGAGGCGGATTCCGGAGACCTACGACGTGTATCGTAAGAAGTGGCCGCTCGCGCTGGCTGGAGTGGCGATTTCGTTCCTGATGCTGCTGGCGTATTTCATGTCCTTCTGGTGCGGTCTGCGTGCCGTGGGAGGCACTGCGTCGGCGGGCACGGTGCTTTCGGCGATGCCGGTGATTGACTCGGTGAGCTCGCTGCCGGTCTCAGTGGCGGGCATCGGAGTCCGGGAAAAGCTTTTCGAGATCCTGATGCGGGATTTGTCCGATACCCCTGCGGAGGTTTCAGTGGCGGCCTCGCTGGCGGGCTTCGCGTGCAGTGTATTCTGGGCCTTTGTCGGTGGTCTTTTGTTTCTCAGGAAGCGCGATCGTGTCACGGTCGCGGAGTTGGAAAGTGCGGATCAAAAAGCGGAGGGAGTCGCATGAGCGTGCCATCAGGAGATCCCGGACTGGCCGTTTGTCTGGCTTCGTCGTTCTGCGGCTATCATGCGCACGCAGGTTTCCTCAACGGGCTCGGCCGATTGGGAATCAGGCCAGGAAAGATCGCCGGTGCGTCGGCTGGTGCATTGACGGGTGGCTTGTGGGCGGCGGGTGTCCGGGGCGATGAATTGGAGAAGCTGATGCTCTCATTCCAGTTCAAGCGGGCGTTCTTCGATCTGCTGTCGATTCCGCGCTTTCATTTGTTGTTCCTCAATCTCGGACCAAGTGGTGTGTTCTCAGGATCGCGCCTGCGGAGATTCCTGATCCGACTGATCGGCGACCGCCGCATTGAGGATCTTCAGGACCCGACGCTCGAACTGGCAGTGTCCAACCTCACGCGGAAATGCATCCAGATGAAGAAGGAGGGTTCGTTGGTGGATTTCATGATCGCGAGTTTGGCGGTGCCGCTGCTGTTCACGGTGCAGCGGATCGGCAACGAGGATTACATCGACGGAGGTGTGGCGAATGAGACGCCGTTCGAGCAATGGCTCGATGACCCTGCGATTCGTACCATCATCGTGCATCACATCAGTCACCAGGCGAGTCGACGTTACCTGCCATGGTGGAATGGCAGCGGGGTGGCCGCGAGTGCCCACGCGGTGGCGGCGGCGGAGCTTTTCCACAAGCGCAAGCAGCTCGCAGCCGCCTCTGGCAAGCAGGTGATCTTCATGGAAACAGTGACGATCCACCCCGGTATTTTCCAGTGGAAGACCGCACGATCCCTGATCGATGCCGGAGCGCTCACGGCCGCGGGACTTCAAGAGCCACCGGGGCTTTCCAGCTTGCGACCTGTTTCATGAACCACCACCCTTTGACGAGGATGAACATTGAAGTCGAAGGAAGCACGGTGATCGAGTGGTTGCGGAGCGAGGAGATCCTCCCGCTGGTTGAGAGCTTCTCGACCGGCGACGATCTTTTCCTCGCCGGATTGGATTCGATGGCGGTGATGCAGATGGTGGTCGCAGCGGAGGAGCGCTTCGGCGTGCAGCTGCAGACAACCGATCTTTCAAAGGAGAATCTTGGCACCGCAGAGGCACTTGCAGCCCTCTTCACGATCCGACGTGCATGATCCGCGACGTCGATGTGGCTGTGATTGGAGGGGGTAGCGCCGGATTGGCGGCAGCTGTAACGGCGGCCCGACGCGGGGCCAGGGTGATGCTGTTAGAGCGGCATGGATTTCTCGGAGGAATGGGCACGGCATCCCTGGTGCACACCTTTTGCGGTCTCTATTTACTGAGAAGCGGACCCGGTGCGGAACTCGCGAACCCTGGCTTTCCCACCGAGATGGCGGAGCGGATGATCGCTGCGACCGGCCTCGGGCCCGTGCGAATGGGCCGCTTGGACGTGCTGCCGCAGCACCCGGCGGAGTTCGTGAGAATCGCGGATGATCTGGTGAGTGCGGAGCCCTCGCTGTCGGTCCAGTGGCACACGGAGGTCATCCGTCTCGGGAAGAGCGACGGACGCTGGGAGATCGACTGGGCTTGTCGGGGAACGCTTGGAAAAACAATCTGCACGGCCCTAGTCGATGCCTCGGGAGATGCGGTCACTGCGGACTGGATCGGTGGCCTGCACGAGGTGGCGCCCCGACTCCAGCGCCCGGCGTACGTCTTCGGCATCCAAGGTGTGGAATCGTTTCCGGATGAAGCTCGGCTCGCGATGGCGGGAACTTTAGTCGAAGGCATGCGCTCCGGTGTGCTTCCCAAGTCCGCGCTGGGGCTGTCCTTCCGTGCCTCCGGTCGCCCGGGCGAGATGTTCGGCACACTTGATCTAACGGGTGGGGAATCGGAATCCAGCTATGATCCACTCGATCCAGTGGGGCTCAGCGTCCTTGAGGCCGAGGGGCGGCGCGTGGCTTCATCGGTCGTGGATCATCTTCGGAGATCCGACGCCAAATGGTCATCGGCATTCATCTCCCAATGGCCGGTGCGGGCTGGTATCCGCGAAAGCCGCCGTTGGGTGGGGCGGGCCTGTCTGACTGGAGATCAGATCGAGGCGGGTGCGCGTTTCGACGATGAGGTCGCGCTGGCAACCTGGCCGATGGAGCTTCGCGAGAGGGCCAGCGGCCCGAAGTGGCGGTTTCCGTTGGAGGATCTTCCCACGGGGATCCCGCTCGGCTGTCTCCGGGTGCCGGAGCATGACGACCTCTTTGTCGCTGGCCGCTGTATCTCCGTGGATCACGACGCCCAGGCATCGATTCGTGTCATGGGCACCTGCTTCGCGACTGGTCAGGCCGCCGGACTCGCCGCTGCGATCCAAGCGGGTGGGGGAGACCCGGCGAATGCATCTGCGGAGTTGATCCGACAATGAATCAGACGTTGGTTCGTGGTCGCAGCGACTTCGGGAATGACGCAGATCATTGATCCGCATGGCAACCGCGTGGCGGAGCTTCCCTTGATGGACGAGGGCGTGTTGGAAGGCGTGATCCATGCCCGCCAGGAAAAGACATTTTTCATCAACATCGGCTCGATTTTCCGTAGCTGATCATCGGCACCGCGGTGTAGGCGACGATCTGGTTCAAGTTCCAAGTGCCAAGGGAGAGAGAAGGAAATGCCCGGGAGTCGAAAGGTCAAAGGTCTGAAGGTCGCAGACGGACCAGTTGAAAGTCCTCCTCGACCTTCAGACCTTTGACTTTAAGACCTCTTTTCTCATCTCAACATCGCCGCGGCCTTGTGTGTGGCCGTGGCGAGCGCCTCGACGTCCGCCATGGTATTGTAGAGGGCGAACGAGGCACGGGTGGTGCCGGTCATGCCGAAGCGAGCCATGAGTGGTTGGCAGCAGTGGTGGCCGGTGCGGACCGCGATGCCCATTTGATCAAGCAGGGTGCCGAGATCGTAGTGATGGACACCTTCGACGGAAAACGAAAGGGCTCCGGCGCGGTCGGACGGTCCAAAAAAACGCATGCCGGGAATGGACGACAGCGCTTGTTCCGCCACGCGTATCAAGCGGGTCTCGTGGTCATGGATCGCCTCGATCCCGATGGCATTCACATAATCCAGCGCCGCACCGAGGGTGATGGTGCCCTCGATGTTCGGAGTGCCGGCCTCGAACTTGAACGGCAGATCGTTGTAGGTGGTTTTTGCGAAGGTGACCTCCTTGATCATTTCGCCCCCTCCGCGATACGGCGGGATGGCTTCGAGCACTTCACGCTTTCCCCACAGCACGCCGATGCCGGTGGGTGCATAGACCTTGTGTCCGGAGAAGGCGAGGAAGTCGGCGCCAAGAGCTTGCACATCGATCGCGAGATGCGGGGTCGCCTGGGCGGCATCGATCAGAACGAGAGCGCCCGCAGCTTTTGCCTTGGCGGTCATTTCGACGACCGGATTGACCGTGCCGAAAGCATTGGAGATCCAAGTGAAGGCCACCAACGTTGGACTCTTTGCCAAGAGTTTTGTGTAAGCGATTTGGTCGAGCGAGCCATCTTCGTGGCAGGGAATAATTTCCAGTGTGGCTCCCGTCAGTTCGCATAACATCTGCCACGGCACAATGTTGGAGTGATGCTCGAGGGTTGAAATCAGGACCACGTCGCCCTTGCGGATCAGGCCGGAGCGACCGAGGGAAATGGCAACGAGGTTGATCGAGTCGGTGCAGCCGGAGGTGAAGATGATTTCGTCAGGGCTGGCTGCATGAAGGTGGTTCGCCACAGTCAGGCGTGCCGCCTCATAGGCCTCGGTGGCGAGTCGCGCCAGCGTATGGGCTCCACGATGGATGTTGGCATTGACCCGCTCGTAGTAATGGCGTGAGGCGTCCAGCACCGGGAGCGGCTTCTGGGTGGTGGCGGCGTTGTCGAGATAGACCAGCGGCCTCCCATTCACCGACTGGTGAAGGATTGGAAAGTCGCGGCGGAGGGATTCGGCGTCCAGCATAGGCGGCGGCAAGATGGAACGGACTTGGGAAAAAAGCACGAAATCCCGAGCACTAAATTCGAAACCGGACAGGCCCACGGGGCGCCTCAGTGTGGGAGCGGCTTTTTCATGAATTCCTCATCGCGCAGTTTGCGGAGGTAATCCAGGTACTTGCGCTGGGCATCGAGATTCGGGTCCTCCGCAGTCTCCTGACCGTATTTCTTCCAGGGTCCATGCGGAACCTGACCGGGTTCGACAAAGCGCCAATGGACCTTGTTTCCGGATGCCAAGGAGAGATAGTCGCGCACGGCGGGAGAAATATCAATGCCAGCAGCCTGATTCGATTGGTTCTTTGGAGGCTTGTTTCCAAAGACGTACTCCCAGTCATCGGTCACCCAGGGACCACAGTCCTCCCATTGGGCGTAACAACTGCGTCCGTTTCCGTAGATCTGGAGCCAACGGCCCTTGCAGACGGTTTTCCCGGGCTCGGGACGGACGCGATTGAACCACGGAATGACCCGAGCGGCTTCTGGCTTGTGAGCCCCATAGCCAAGGACGTCGTTGTAGGGCAGCGCGATATAGAAAGGATTCAGTTTCGGAGAAAATGACTTCGGGCGGAAGTCGCCACTGCGGAAGTCCGCGATCCGGCACTCTGGGAGGGGATCGTCGAAGCCGCCAAAATTGTTCGTCCACGATTGATCCCAGGACGACTTGAAATTCGGAGTGGGATTCCGGTCGGTCGCGGACTCGCCGATCCAGAAGACCGTGCAGGTGACATTGGTCCGCCAAGGGTAGAGGACTCGCGACGCAGGATCGACGGGGCGGGCAGGCGCGGTCAGGCGATTACTGGTCGGGATGACCACTCTCGGTGTGCCTATCGAAGCGTCAGGACTCTGCGCGGCAGCCATCCCTGCTGCGAGGAGCATGTGGATGAAAGCAACAAACTTGGCGCGAGGAACGGTCATGCAGGAATACTTCATCCAGCATTTCAGGGAAATAGGCCGAATCTGGCGTAATTCTTCTGATTTCAGGCCCCAGGGCAAGAAACAAAACATCCGCTCCGGAGACGATATCCGGAGCG
>Ga0209829_10001286_pt1 | contig 20763 bp, 22 predicted proteins | sample C_140205_EF_Meta_FD_187311 | JGI IMG/M metagenome (GOLD analysis project Ga0209829, IMG submission 187311) | Freshwater microbial communities from Lake Croche, Canada to study carbon cycling - C_140205_EF_MetaG (SPAdes) (version 2) | ecosystem: Environmental > Aquatic > Freshwater > Lake...
GCAAGAGTGATAAGCGTGCAAAGGCGTGCGATTCGCCATTACTAACTTGATTTTTTTTAATGTCGTGAAAACGGCGTTTTAAATTACCAAGGGTGTAAAATATCAATAAAAATATCTCCATTCTTAGTAATAAGTTCATCCAAATTCGATTTATATATAAGAAATCTGCGATTCAATATAGTGCCAAAATTGTAAAATGGTTCAAGTGGTTTTGTAATTGAACCTGGCAAATTGCTTGCTTCTTTGCACGCGTATTCAAGACTGGTTGTAAGTAATTGAGATGGAATAGTTTCTTGTGTCGCATCTGTACGTGGAATTAATGTAAAATTCGCTTTATTAAATAAATATATGTTAATTATAGGTGGTGCATATCGATTACTGTCATCAATAACGCGAAATACAATAGAATTATCTATGTTATCTGGTTCCATAAGAAATTCGGCAATTCTTATTTCATTAGAACTACCACTAAGAACATCTATACCCACATCTTCTAAAATATGAATTGGTTTTATCTTATATGGGCTATCAAACGTATAATAAAACATAGATTCAAAATATCTCGAATTGATAGGAACTTGCAAATGAAATTGTACACATATATTTTCAAATCCTGTAAATATATTTTCTAAAATACGTTGTATTCTTAAATTATCAAATGGTTCAAGTCCATTACCATTTGTATCATAACCAACTAATTCATTTGGGGTAATATCTGGAAGTGGATCAATTTTTGCATCAGTTGAAAAATTATGTATTAAATCATTTATCCCCTTAATCAATTCATTAGTTGTTAAACTACCTTCATTTTGGTAGTTTATAAATGACATAAATCCATCAACAGCACTTAAATTAAAACGAACAACCATTTATATTTTTTATTATATTATACAATAATACAATAATACAATAATACAATATTATATAATAAAAAATAAAAAATATATCATATATCATAGTAATAATGAATATGACGCCAGTAGAAAAAGCATTTGATTATTCAACTCCATTAACAAACAGTCAATTTCAATTACCAAAATATTCGCAGACATGTATTTATTGTAGTAATCAAGAATCAATATCATTAATGAATGATGGTGGGTCATTTAGACAATGTTTAAAATGTAGAAAACAATTCCGTGCACAAATACAACAACAACAACAACAACAACAACAACAACAACAACAAAGACAACAGGTTCAAATAAAAAAAATAGAAATAAGTGCTCACCATCCTTATTATTTACCAAACTCCGATGGTAATCCGTAGTAACTCCAGAGTTCCCTCGCTCCAAACTCCTTCGACTACGTCTATGGAGTTCCCTCGGAACACTTCTGTTCACTTCGCTCACATCCGCTGACGCTACGACTCGCTCCAAATTCAGAAATATTTTGGTCATCAGTAATGTCACGCATAAGCGAAAATTGTTTTCCAGTAGTATTTGTTCGACTTAAAACAAGTGGTTTTACATATTTATATAAATTTTCATCATCATTAGCCGAAGGATTATGAGTTTGAAGCGAGGGAACTCCGGAGACGTTAGTCGAAGGAGTTCGAAGTGAACAGAAGTTTTCCGAAGGAGTTTGTCTAGTAAGTCTACAAGGTTTTTTTGGCGTCATTAAATATGGTATATTCCGATTCTCATATTCATTATCATTATCATTATCATTATCATTATCATCATCATCAATTTGACTTACATTATAAGACGTTTGACGTCCCTGGGAATGACATCTTGCACCAGAATACATTGCTGCCTTTTCTCTACCAAAAGTCTGTAGTGTGATAGAAATATCATTATATATCGTATTATAGAAATCATCCTCTTTTAAATTATTTTTACTCATAAAAGTTTTTAAGAATTGAAGATAAGATTTCATATTTTTTTTTATACCATCGCACTTTTGGAGGAAAACGGAGGCGTTAGCCGAAGGAGTTTGGAGCGAGCCGAAGCCGTAGGCAGTAGCTGAAGGATTTGATGATAGTAAACTAATTCCTAATGTGTGTTGGTGTGCTAAAAATACCAATTCTTGTGAATGTTGTCTATGCATATATTTAGTAAGATCTACATATTGGCGCACTCCATCCAAATTTAATAAATCGGGAACAGGAGTATTATCCTCACTCAATATTTGTTCACCAGTGAATGAATTAATAGCAGAAATATTTACACTGATTTGTTCAGGTGTTTCACTGCGAAGATGAAATGTTTTATTGGACTCACTCAACATAGTTGGGATAGATAATTTATTGGACCAAGTATTAGTAACATAATCGTAAATTTCACCATTTTCAACCAGTATATTTACACAAGTTAAAGCAGGATATAAAATGCTGTGAATAATTTCACCTAATGCAAACCCAGCATTTTCAATAGCGTCAATATAATAATAAGATGAGCCCTTCCCATTGTTTTTTCCCTTTTGATTAACTGCCAATTTTTGTAAATTGATAGCGTCATGATCTGATCCAAATCCAATCAAAATATGTGTACTATTTTCATTAATTTCATCCGCAATAATATTGTAATCAGTAATTCCTTCATTCGTTTGTCCGTCTGTCATTAAAATATGTGTTTGTAATAGACCAGGATTCAAAATATTTCGCGCAGTCAAACGTTGATTTGATTTTTGTAAAGCCAAATGAATATTAGTACCATTTCTTGGCTGTAATTTATTATCCAAAAAACCCCGCATTTCGTTGATATTTGCAAGTGTTATTTTTGTCAATGGAATTATTTCATCCACACAGTTATCAAAACCGTATATAGCAAGTGATACATTTGAACCGGACGAATTATTCGATTCTGATAAAACCTTTACTATATTTTTTAATGTATGTACAGCATGTAACATTTTTGATTTGCCATCCTTACATGAATCTCCCATTGATCCAGACATATCAATATTAAACTCTATTATCTGTTCGTGATTTATCATTGGTGTGTCAGCAATAACAATATTTAAAGTAGCAAATGTGAGTTTTGGATTATCAAAAAGTTTGAAATTATATGGCACCGTAATAAAGTCGGGATTCGGATTAGGATCCGGATTAGGATTCACCAACGTTAATTTTGGTGGTATAACAACAGTATGGACATTAACTGCGACGTGCTGTATTATATTATTAATATTCCAGGTATTCGTATTCGTATTCGTATTCGTATTCGAGTTCATATTCTCCGTAAGATTATTTATGTTACTTAACGTATAATTTTAAATAAATCAATTTTTTTAAAATTAAACCGTAGTTATAGTTGGAGCGAGCCGTAGCGGCAGCGGAGGTGAGCGACTGGAACACGGCTGTGAGCGAAGTGAACAGAAGTGTTCCGAAGGAGTTTCCTCCAAACTCCTTCGACTACGTCTACGGAGTTCCCTCGAACTCCTTCGACTACGTCTACGGAGTTCCCTCGGAAAACTTCGGCTAACGCCTCCGTTTTCCTCCAAACACCACATTATTTTTCATAATCATCCAACCGATTTTTAATATATTCACACGCCAAAAAATAATCTTTAAAATGTGTTACGTATTGATAATTACAATTAATAATAGGCACACTTACATATATATTATTAGTATTTTCTTGATTCCATTCAAAAAAAATATAATCATTATCAGGTTTTTTATATACGATATGTAGTGGACGACTCGTATTTATTATCCATTTATATTTGATGAATTGCTCTTGTAAAATAGTTAATACAACATTAGATAAATCATTATGTTGTTTTTGTTGTTGATGTGTTTCGAGCATAGCATCTTGTGAGTACATTTTTATTATATATATTTTATATTGAATAGACTTTAAATGATTTTAAATGATTTTATTTTTTATACCCCTCATTATTATTATTTTTTTTCATTCATTTTACCCGATAAAATATAGATAGTAATTATACCTAATAATATACCGATAATAGATTCAAAATCTAATTTATTATTAAAAAATACTACACCAGATAATACAACTATCATTGCAGATAGAACCTTTAAAATGGGGTAAACAATGATTATATTTTTATCAACCAACACGATAGAATATGATAAAACTAATATACAATAAATAATAATAGATAAAATAATCCATATAAAATTGTTTGATAAAGTGTATTCTTTAATGAGAGGGATTGGTAATGCGGCAGATATCGCAGCAATTAAAAACCATATTATATTGTATAAATTCATATATGGATATTATATTATATATTATATATAAATTATAAATTATATTTTATGGAGTAAATCAATTTAAAAATAATGAATGAATTAATATATAATATGGAGAATATTAATATGACTGTAGTTGAAGAGCAAACGCAAGAACCTGAAACGCAAGAACCCGAACCCCAAGCACCCGAACCCCAAGCCCCTGAAGTTAAAAAGGAGATTAAACTTATCGATGTGGAAATCGTAAATGAAAATGTTGCACTCAACGTAATAGTTTCATTTTTGAATTTGGCACAAAGACGTGGAGTATTTTCTATTGATGAGTCAGCCAAAATTTGGGAATGTGTGAAAAAATTCCAAAAGACTGCTTAAAATGTAGGTGCTAATCGAACACTTCTGTTCACTTCGATTACATCCGTGTTCCAGTCGCTCGCCTCCAAAATGAATATAAAGTATATAATTTTTACTATAATTAAAAAATATATATTGGAGCGAGCCGTAGCCGAATGCGCCGGTGAGCGAGGGAACTCCGTAGGCGGTAGCCGAAGGAGTTTGGAGGAAAACGGAGGCGTAAGCGTAGCAAAAGCCGAAGTTTTCCGAGGGAACTCCGTAGACGTAGTCGAAGGAGTTAGTATTTTAATATTTTATATTGAAAAAATATAAAATATGGATGAATCCAATATCGCTTTTGACAGGACTCGAACCTGCGACCTACGCGTTAACAGCGCGTTGCTACTACCAACTGAGCTACAAAAGCATTATATAGGTCTTACTGGGATTTGAACCCAGGTTTGCAGATTCAAAGTCTGCAGTGCTAACCGCTACACTATAAGACCATTATCGTTACAAACTTCTTCTTAGCTTTTAATTTAATCCACGTCCCATATAATCAGAAAACTTCGGCTATAATTATGTTTTCCTCCAAACTCCTTCGACTACGTCTACGGAGTTCCCTCGGAAAACTTCGGCTTTTGCTACGCTTACGCCTCCGTTTTCCTCCAATTTGATTTTAAATGCTGTAATGGATCAACTATACACAATTCTAGATCCTCCTTTCCTTTTTCTAATTTTTATTATTATTTTATAATTTATATTTTTTTTATTATTTTTCATCATATAATAATGTCACCCTAAAGGTTAAAATGCAAGAAGTGGGATTCGAACCCACGCACTTTACGTAACAGGTCTTAAGTCTGTCGATTTTGACCACTCACCCATTCTTGCTTTCATCATATGAACTATTTTACCACCCCACCCAAATATATATAGAAAAATCCTTTTAAATAATATTATGAATAAATATATAAATATTATAATTCAAGTAAATATAGTATGAAAAAACTATGTGAACACGGAAGACGAAAATGTCAATGTAGAGATTGTGGTGGTAGTTCTTTTTGTGTTCACAATAGACAAAAATATACGTGTAAAGAGTGTAAAGGGACATCTATTTGTCAACATAATAGAATTAGATCAGAATGTAAAGAATGTAAGGGAACTTCTATTTGTGAACATAATAAGAAAAAGAGTCGATGTACGGTTTGTAATAGTTCCATATTATGTATTCATTTAAAATATAAAAATGAATGTATAGATTGTGATGGTCCATCTATATGTGAACATAAAAAAATAAAAAATCGATGTGTTGATTGTATGGGTTCATATATATGTGAACATAAAAAATTAAAATCTCGTTGTAGTATTTGTAGTAAAACTTATTTTTGTGAACATAATAGAAGAAAATCAAGATGTATTGTTTGTGGTGGAATTGATATATGTATACATAAAAAACAAAAAACATTTTGTAAAATATGTTTTCCTTTACATTATTTAATAAATATTCAACGTAGTAATATACATCGTGTATTAAAATTATCTATAATGACAAAAGAAAAACGTACTATTGAGTATCTAGGTTGTTCTATTATATATTTTGAAAATTATATAAAAACAAAAATGGTGGATGGTATGACAAATGATAATATTCATTATGACCATATAAAACCGATTAGTAAATTTGATTTAAAAAATAAAGAAGAATTTATGAAATGTTGTCACTATACTAATTTTCAACCGTTATTAAAGATTGATAATTTATGTAAAAGTAATAAATGGACAGATGATAATGATATATTTTGGAAAGAAAATATTTGTGGAAAAGAATATATTCCTATTTATCCTCCTTTTTGAAGCGATCCGAAGGCGACGGTTGTAAGCGCAGTGAAAAACGATGGAACTCCAGAGACGACTGTCGAAGGAGTTATAATTTAAAAATATTAAACCAAAAGATTACAATAATATTATGAATAAATAATATATATATTTACTATATAAATGACAACTATACGTAGATTTAAAAAAAAAACACATAAAAAACATTCAAAAAAAAATGCGTCACATAAACGAATAAGAAGTCATAGACAACCGGCTTATGCCAAAATATATAAAGGTGGTATTGGTGAAGAGCGAGGATTTCCTCAATGTACCAGCTTATCCCAATTTAAAATGACAAATGAATCTATAACTAAATTTGGTCGTCATTTTCAATCTCCAAATGATTGTTTTATAAATGCTTTAGAATTATTTGGTATATTAGATGTAAAAAGCGCAAATTTAATGAGAATTAGCAGTGCTGGGCAATCAGGGTTTTCAAAAAGTCAAATAGAAATTATTTTTATATATATTTTAGGAAATAACTTCGATTTTAAACCTACAAATAATTATGATGAATTTGCTAGTTGGATTCATACGTTGTTACATCCTGGATTTGCTGTTTTAGGTGGATATAAAGGTCATGTTTTTTTAATTGCAAAATTGGCTGATAATACAATAATATATATAGATCCACAAATACCACCTAACGGAATAATATGTGATGTACGTCAATGTGAAAACCAATATTTAAAGAACAGTCCAAAGCCGTGGTATTTATTATTTAATTCGGTAGAAAAATTATCAAATATACAACAGCAACAAATAGTACAATATGTGGAGCGACTCGTAGACGATAGTCCAATGATTATATCCGAGTAAACCCCATATTATTAGAATTCTAACATTAGTATTCTAATAATTATATTATAATATAAAAAATGCTCAGGTGCGGGCTCGAACCGCAGACCTTCGGCTCATAAGACCGATGCTCTAACCAACTGAGCTACATGAGCTTTTTTGCTAGTATCATTTTGGAGAAAAACGTAGCCTTAAGCGCAGCAAAAGCTGAAGCCGAAGTTTTTCGAGGGAACTCAGTAGACGTAGTCGAAAGAGTTTGTTGTTATTAAAAATAACGTATTAAAAGTTTGCTGTATGATACTGGAAGAAAACGGAGTTAACATACGAAGTTTTCTGAGGGAACTCTGTAGTTATAGTCGAATGAGTTTGACCCACTACACTATATCTAGATACGATTTCTTTAAACTATTTTAACATATTAATACATATTTGTAGGTCTAGTTCCGTAAGGATTTTTGTCTTCAAACAACGATTTATTTGAAATAATTCCGGGAACATTAGATCCAGTCACAGGAGAAGGAGAACCAGAAGAAGGAGAAGGAGAAGGAGAACCAGAATCCGGCGGTTTAATAGAGACACTTTCGCTTAATTGTTTCCAGTTAACATTTACAAATTTAGAACCAAGCATAATTTCATCTTTTAATTCATTTATCAAAGGAAACTTACTTTTATCTAAAAACACCCCATATGAATTCACAACTTGAGGATATGAGTCGGTATTTGCACCACCTGAATTAGACGACCCAGTCTTGGCAGTTCCAGAATTAGCAGTTCCAGTATTAATAGCAGCATCAGTAGACACACCATATTTACCATCTCCTGTTTTTTTCCACAACATATCCCAAATAGAGCTCACATTATACCCATTACCAGTATTAATAGAAAAAGGACACGAATAATCAGGAGGATCTTGTAATGCTACACAAGGATTACAATCCCCCTTTAAGAATTTGAAACCATTAACAACCTTAGGCAATTCAGAATTACTTACAGGAGTAACAATTGACTTCATTCCACCAGAAACAGAATTATAACCAGTATATTCAATTTTTTCCATAGTAATATCTCCCGATGACTTGTTAGTCCCACATCTAACAATATTATTCACATCTGCAGGCATATCCGCATTGTGTCCGATAATAGCCCCATTCAATAAAAAAACACCTTCTTTTGCGTTCCAAGAGAGAAGCTCTTTAATCGCGGTTTCATTATAAATAGTTTGTGCCTTATCCATCGAACCGACCGGTTCGACACTAATTATAGTATTTTGTGAAATAGCATCCAAATATAATTGTTTAACCTCAGGAGACCATTGCCAATGTCCGGTTTTTAACAAATTTTGAGCCTCATTAGCCGTAGCTTGTTTTGGAATAATATTCATGTCAAATACAACATTTGGATTAGTCGTTTTTTGAAATTGTATAAAATCCGCCTTCAATTTATCACTCCATCCTCCTCCTCCTCCTACAAAATCAATTGTAAATCCTTCGTGTGTTTTGGAAGAAGAACTCGCAATATGAAACGCCTGGTACAAAATAATAAAAATAGACGCCATTCCAATAGCGTATTTAATATCAACCACGCCAACTCCAATAACACATAAAATCAACAATAAGTTTCCTAAAAATGTATCAAACATAAAAACAATCACCTTTGGATTTAAGAACATAATAACCCCAAAAAGAGTAAATATAAATATGATACTTATAAACAATGAATTATTTTTCGAAATATATGAATTTAACACATTATTACTATTACTATTACTGCTACTACTATTTTTCATAAACTATAAGCTATAATATATATTTATATTTTATAGTTTATAAAATGCACAATATAATACGATACGATACGATACGATACAATACATTACTTACCAGTATGGAGCGAGTCATAGCCGTTAGGCGAAGGTGAGCGACTGGAACACGGATGTGAGCGAAGTGAACAGAAGTGTTCTGAACCAAACCCATTATCACCCCGTAAAGTAGTGATACCCAATTCAGCTTCACTTTCTACAATTCTTACATAAATAGGAATCAATCCGGGCGCACAAATTTGCACCAATTTATCATATGTCAAAACATTATATTCTTCATTAGGTGTACAACAGTCAAACGCGCCAATTAGAGCACCGCGATAGCCACTATCGATAATTCCTACACTATTTGCTAGTCTCAATTTGGTATTTGATAAACTAGACCTAGGGTACATGTAAAATCCTGTATTATATTTTCGACCATTTTCACACAATATACGAGCGGAACATTTCACTTCAAAATTAATTTTAGTGACGATATTTTCAAGACACGTATAATTTCTAGGAACAAATAAATCAAATCCGGCATCAGGAAATTTATTTAATACCATATTAGAATTATGTTTTTCCCCGGAAATCTGATATCGGTCTCTCAATTCAATCGAATCAATAAACATATTTAACTCCATCACTTTATCATTCTTATCGAACATCAATGAATGAATAGAATCTTTGTCAACTATTACATTTTCGTATACATTTTCGTATACATTTTCAGTCATCATTATCTATTTATCTATCTATCTATCTATCTATAAATAAATAAATCAAAATATATTTATATCATTTTATACAATAATATAATACAACTCTGGAAGAAAACTGAGGCTTAAGTGCAGCAAAAGCCGAAGTTTTCTATTTCAAGTACCATTCAGGAGGCGAATTGTAATAAATTTGTTGAACTGCAGGAGGAGCATAATTTCCACTCGCATTACCCGAACCTCCATTCACGGCAAAAGGAAACGGTTTTAACGCACCAACTGGGTTAGCACATTTTCTTTGTACTTGTAAAGTGTATTGACTAGCCGTTTGTGGTATATTCAACATCTTGGTATATCCAGCATTCGATTCCTGTATTTTATAAACATATTTCGCCGATGTAGTAGAGCATCCGTTTGCTCCACCTCTTACTCTATAACCAATATATTTATCCGGGGTATTAGTATCATTCACGCACACATTTGCTGCGGCCTTTGTTTGTATATATAACCATTGACTTGCGTTATCAGAAAGATTACTATTCCCATAAACAGGCTGCACCCAATAATTTGGATACTGACCATTGTGAATCCACATATATTTCTTCTCCAACATTCCCCGTGTAGAGAGAACAGAAGGCTTAATATATTTATATTGTTCACCCGAAGTAATTCCTCTAACAATTGGAGAATTCAATAAAGGTTCGGGTGTAGGATATCGACCACGAATACCACCAGAGCCACGCGCAAATTGACCATAATATGGTGTTCCGTTTTTAGACATTGCCATACTTTGGCCAACGTAACCAACATTTCGACTCCCACCGTTTAATGAAAATCCTACTGCTCCGGGCGCAGACATTGTATATGAAAGAGTACCATCATTTTTTCCAAAAGGTCCTTGAGTTAACCAAACTCCTCCAGGAGGTTTACCTGATCTATTAGAACCAAAATTAATAACAGCTTTTCTTTTTAATGCTTGTATTGACATAAATATATTATATTATATCATAATAGGAGATAATAAAAAATCAAAAAATCCTATACAAATAACAAAGAACGTTTATTAGAATCTACGCATAGACATTTCAATAAGCACCAATATAATTTAGAGTCGGAAATAGGTGACAAAATATCCATTATTTTAGAATAAACCAAATGTGTATCATCTAAATCATCACAATTCGTTCCAACCTCACAAATATTTATTCCAAAATAACAATAAACAGCTAAAGCCCCTAAACTATAATAAAAACATCGATAAGAAATCGAAGCGGGAATACATTCAATATTTAAAATTTCAGGAGATATAAATCCATTACGAAGAAACGGTGAATAAAATGTAATCGAATCATTTTTAATTTGTTTTACAATTTCCGGATTCACGCAAATAAATTTACAATCATCGATTACTAATATATCGTTTATTTGTAAACAATAAAAACCATAACCATTTTTCTTCAGAAATTCGTGTTGTTTTGATAAATACCATAGTAAGTGAATGACTGAATTATATGGCATTTGGAGCGAGCCGTAGCCGAAGGCGCCGGTTGTAAGCGAAGCGAAAAGCGAGGGAACTCCGGAGACGTTAGTCGAAGGAGTTTTAGTTTGTAAATATAAAGAAAGTGGTTTCACAGAATGCGCATAAAAATCAATCGTATTAAATGATTCATTCATAAAAGCTCCGTCTAGAAGCATCGGAACAACAATAGATTTTAAAAATAGTTCATTTTTTTGTAAAAAACATAGTCGATAATAATTATCAGATTGTTTTACAATTTGGAGCGACCGCGAAAAGCGAGGGAACTCCGGAGTTAATAGTCGAATGTATTTAAAAGTGGATGAGTTCATATAAAATCAAAAAACAAAAAAAGGTGGTTATATAAACCTATTTTTTTTGTTTTTTATATTTTTTGTTTTTTATATTTTTGTTTTTTATATTTCTGTTTTTTATATTTTTGTTTTTTTGTTTTTTGTTTAGGTTGAATTCAAAACTTCCCCTTCATCCTTTTCTTTTTTTTCTTCTTTAACAACTTGGAGGAAAACGGAGGCGTTAAGCGCAGCAAAAGCCGAAGTTTTCCGAGGGAACTCCGTAGACGTAGTCGAAGGAGTTCGAGGACGTCTCTTAACTAAAACTAACTTCTCCAATTCCATTTTAACAGCCACGTTGGGGGGTGGGCTAGTTGGAGAGGAAGGTTCGAATACAGTCGGAACACTTCTGTTCACATTCACTGACGCTACGGCTCGCTCCATATCTATAACAGCCGAAGGAGTTGGAATAGTAAGAGTAAGGACTGTAGGCGCAGCATTTTTTGTCAGAATCTTTGTATATTTTCCACGATTTTGGTTATTATTTGTATTATTTGTATTATATTTATTGGTATTTTGGAGGGAAACGGAGGCAGTAGCCGAAGGAGTTGAATTAGTAGGAGTATTTTTCATAATTTTATGGTTATATTTATGAGTATTTTTTTGCACATTAGTATTCATCATATTATTATTATTATTATTATTATTATTTACAACATTATCACAATCAAGATCCATAAATACACGCGCTTTTTGAGGTAAATTGCGAATATTCGAAACAACCGCAGTATTTTGATTAGGTGATGAACGATTCGCTGAAACTTTCCAGAACCAAGGGTCATCATAAATAATTTTAATTTCTTTTCCTTCTAAGACACGTGCGCGGGCTCGAACTGCTTGTGGGTTAATTTTCCATTGCAACATATGAATAAATACCCGTTGAAATTTTTCACCAGTAGGGCTAGTTTTTTGAATCATATCAACGTGATCAATATCACAGATATCAAGATCCCCAAACACTTGCAAAACGCGTTCCTTCGTAATATTGGGGAACATACGCGGAATACACAAACTGGGAAAATTCTTAGGAAGCATTGATACATCAACAACGGCTTGGTTGGAAGTGGGTTCTGAATTGGTAGACATTTTTAAAACTTAGTAGATTGAATAAAGATTACATATCATTAAATTTGTAAAAGCAATTCAATTTTTTTTCGCCGAAGTTTTCCGAGGGAACTCCGTAGGCGTAGTCGAACTCCTTCGGCTACCGCCTACGGAGTTCCCTCGCTCACCGGCGCCTTCGGCTACGGCTCGCTCCAAAGGAGTTGGAGCCTTCATTGCAGCAAAATGCGTTTTCTTCCAAAAAGCGATGAAACTCCAAATAAAATAAAAAAATTGATATGCTTTTTTAATTAAAATAATAATTTACAACACATATAGATAACAAATATATAAGATATAAGATATAATATATAATATAAAATGCAAACAACATTGGAGCGAGAGAACTCCGGAGTTAATAGCCGAAGTTTCCATAGACGTAGTCGAATGAGTTTCGTATCCGAAGTTAATATCCATAGGATTCGGAGTTGTTCCTATTGTAAAAATCCAGGACATACAATCAATCATTGTATTGACCCAAATATCAATATCTTATATAATAAAGCAATAAACGCAACCATTTTCAGCATATATGTTACCACAATTAATTATGAAAGAATGACTTTTATGATGAGATGGTTAATGCTCGAATATACAACACAAGAATTACGTATTCTCGGATACAAACTCAAATGTTTCAATAAAATCGAAGATAATAAAGATAGCTTTCTTATAGAAATGGCTACAAATTATTTAGAAATCCAATTACCTAAGATAATAACTATAAATATGTTAGACGCAATACCAGATGAAATATTTATGTATCTTGCACGTGTATTTGTTGAAACAGTAAAAGGATATGAATACAGAATGGGTAATATATTATATTATTTGAGACCTCCGCAAAGAAGATTTAATATAGAAACAATGATGCTTTGTACAGAAACCGCAGAAGAATTACAAGAAAAAAAAACAGAATGTCCAATTTGTTTAAGTCACGATATAAAATGTATAAATACAATAACCACCAACTGTCGGCATACATATTGCAGTCCGTGTTTACAAGGATATTTCAAAAGTCTAAATCAACAACATACAGAAGAACCAAAATGCGCATTGTGTCGCACAAAAATGTGTAGTTTGGAATTCAAATCAGTAGAATTACATAATGAAATAACCGATAAATATATTGATGAATAAAGTTGAATGGATCAACATAACGAAGTCAAACTCCTTCACTGACGTTACGGAGTTAAGTCGCTTACCTTCGCTAGCGCTACGGATCGCTTCAGCAGGCGCGTAGCGAAAATCGTAACAAAAAAAAATAAAAATAATTATTTTTTTTTCATCCAATATAAAAAAAATTGAAATGCTTTAACAAGTATATGATATACGCATCATAACCCCAATAATAAATCAATTTAACATGTCAGAATTAGCACCAATCGTAAATAGAGCCGAGTTTTTAGCAAATCAGCGTCAAATAAAATATGAAATACTACTAGAAAAATTAAAACAAACAGAAATAATTTATTCAAATGCGTCAAGCACATTGTCACAAGCTTTACAAATTATTGAATGGTATACAAAGCATCCGAATTACAAAGTCATACAACAAAATGAAGCCAAACGAAATCCTTTGGCTACCCCTCTTGGAGTCCAGTTGCTTACCGGATGTAGCGGTTTCAAATCGCTTGATCAGTTTTTGGGATATAATTGTGTTCAAATTTCTGCTAATGTCCATTGTATTACAAAACAATCTAAAATAAAATCAAAAGCCATTCTAAAATGTAAGGATCTTACCAATGAAATTGACAAACTAAAATGTCTTTTACCTGAAGGGAAACGCCTCATAAAAGAAGCCAAACTTGTAGCTAAAAAAAAGGCGGAAGAATTGGCTCAGTTGGAAGCCGTAAATCGCTGTGTTGTTTCCGTAGACGCAGATAAACGAATTAGCTCAGCGCGGTTACTCAAGTTACCCGAGGATATACTATTTGTCATCAAATCGTTCTTCACATACGAAACTCGTATTGAACTTTTAGAAACGAAATATCCGTTGATGCTCCGACTCAACAAATTATCGGCCTCCGATACAAGGAAGTTAATATTATGTATGCATAAACGACCCAACTATTTAGCGGAGATGTCAGCAGAAGAAGCGGAATGGTTGATTGTTTCTCCGAATTTTCTTGTTCCAACCACTCATTTAAAGCGGAAAGAGTATATTTTAAGTATGCTACAAAAATATAAAATTCATTGTCCGAAGGAAGCTATTCATTTAATAAAAACGGTTGTGCTTTGTAATAAAGCGCACAGGATTCTAATTGCTTAAAATGTCGCTCCAAAAAATAAAACCAAAATAAAAAACCAAAATAAAAAACCAAAAAATAAAACCAAAATAAAAAACCAAAAAATAAAACCAAAATAAAACCAAAATAAAAAATAAAAACCAAAATAAAAACCAAAATAAAAACAAAATAACCCTGTTTATTTTTTATACGACAATAATCTATCACTTATTTTAATTCTATCTTCTTCGGCAAACTCATCTTGAGAATCAATAACCGTAGCAGCCGCAGCAATAACATAACACAGTATTTTATGTAAGTCTTCGTTTTCGATATTTTGAAAAACAAGCGAATCAACTAAACTCCTTCGGCTACCGCCTACGGAGTTCCCTCGCTCACCGGCGCCTTCGGCTACGGCTCGCTCCAATATAATATTATCAAAAAAAGGTTCAAACTCCTTCGACTACGTCTACGGAGTTCCCTCGGAAAACTTCGGCTTTTGCTGCGCTTACGCCTCCGTTTTCCTCCAGACTCTGGAGCGAGCCGTAGCCGAAGGCGCTGGTGAGCGAGGGAACTCCGTAGACGTTAGTCGAAGGAGTTTGAAAATAAATATATATTATCCAACGGAAGATCATATCACATATATTTTACAATTTCATAATCACCTCTCCATATAAGCATAGAGTTTACATCTTTCAATTCAATTTCAGTTTCTTCTGGTCGCCCACGATATTGAATAAACAAAATTTCTATATCATTCGTTTTTTTATTTCTAATCACTTCGCCGACAATATGTGGTTTACCTTTATAGTAAATAGCAGAACCAGTCTGTAATAAATGATTATATACGTTTGTTGAAAATGTAATATATATATAATCCACGTAATATGAATTCGGGTCGTCTTCATTCAACCATTTATTTATAATATGACTAACAGTTCCAGTATATGAAAATTTCCTATCATTATCATTTCGTTCATATACTGTAATAGTATCACCATAAGATAAATTATGTTTCTCTGTTAATAAATTAAAAGTCATATTGCTTCTTTTGTATCTTCTTCTTTGCTATATAAAAACACATAATATCAGTTTCAATTTTTAAAATAAAAATAAAAAATAAAAAAGTAAAAAGTAAAAAGTAAAAAGTAAAAAGTAAAAAATAAAAAATAAAAAATAATAAATATATAAATAAATGACCGAACCATCATTAGGGTTGCGCGATATATCAAAAATTGGCGATTTATTCAAAATAATGAAGGAACCAGATAGTGAACAAAAATTCATAAATTATTTAGAAAATAATAAATCATTATTGAAGGCAAAATCATCTTTATTACCAGGTGAGGGAAATATTTTTCATATGTTAGCAATGGGTGAAAAAACACCACAAAATCCAGAAGTTGGTTGTATAACATTACCGTGGTTATATTCCGGATACAAGGGGTATATAGAAAATTTTTCGAAGTATTTACAAGATCATCCAACTGTGATGAATTATATAAGAGAAAATATTCCAGACGCATTAGTTGCTAAAAATATAAAAAATCATAAACCAATAGATTTTGCCATATATTGTAAAAATCAAGTTATGATAGATATATTGAGACAAGAGGGAGGAAAGATAAAAACACAAAGAAGAAGAAGAAGAAGAAGAAGAAAGACGCAAAAAAAAAGAAGAACAACGCAAAAAAAAAGAAGAACAATACAAAAAAGGAGAAAATAATAATATATAACGATAAAACAATTTAAAGAAACCACAGTAATATTTAATGGGGTGGACCCTGTTTTAGCTCAGTTGGTAGAGCATTTGACTGTAGTAGTTTGAAGCTCATCGTACGGTGAGCTACTTGAAGCCGAAGTTTTCTGAGGGAACTCTGTAGACGTAGTCGAAGGAGTTGTATTCGAAGGATTCTATTTTCTGGATATCAAATGGTCGCTGGTTCAAATCCAGCAAACAGGATTTTTTATATATATTTTCAATACATATAAAACCTAAAACCCGTCAACCCTTAAAAGGATCCATCAAATTTTTAATAAAAGGATTCAAATTTGTAGGACTAACTAATACATCATAATGAAAAAAACCGTCCCAAAACCATCGTGCCTTTAAAATTTCGGCATTAGATATTTCTTGAATAAACATTTGGTCAATGACAGAAAACGCGGACTTTAAAAGCAAGACCTCATTCACGAGTTCTTTTTTAAGATTAAACAATTTAACCAAATGTTTTTTCGATTCATTGTTGAAATCACTGTTTTGTAAGAAAACATTCGCATTAGTTGAATGAGTTTCAGACACAGCATTAATATGCCGAATTTCATTTTTCACATTTTTCAAATTAGTAATCGTTTTTTTACGATAGTCATCTATTTTTTTAATAATAGAGAAAATATTGGTATTATAAATAATTGGATAACGCATACGAATAACGTGTGGAATCAAAAACTGATTCGTCTCTTTAATTTCTCCAATTTTTTTCTCCACATCAGACAATTTTTTAATCATTTCTGTTTCAAGTTCCTTCTTACACGCATTAATTTTTAACACGGCTTCTAATTTACGGTCAGCAATAGAAGTAGAACCAGAACCAACCGATTGATTCACAGACTTTTCAATAGTAAAGTCACGAAATAATAATATAGAACCAGATGTAAATTCGACACAAGATTGAAGTTTATCATATTGATGTGATGAAATTTTATGCGCTTCGGACGCTGCATCCAATTTAAAATAATTCACCATAGCCAATAAAAACGCAATAACAGCATTCACAGATGATATTAAAATAGACCCCCAGCTATAATATTGAACGATGGATGCCAATACCGTTGCGGCGGTAGATAATAAAATAGCAGGCATCATCAATTTATTCAATTGGTTTTCAGAATAAAATTTGGATTCCATGTATATGATTTTTTGACCCTTTAAATAACTGGCCAAAATATCAAGAGCAGATGAATATTTGTGATTAATATCCGTATAATATTTATCAATACTAGTTTCCACTTGTTTATAACTTAGTTTTTTATATTTACATTTCATTTTACCATTTATGTTACCAGTTATGTTACCATTATTGTCTTCACCCTCATCGCAAGAATCTTCAGAATAGGAATCACTTAAATCACTTGCGCTTTCAGCAAAATAGTTTATATCACCAACACTTCCATCTTTAAAACTGCGAGTGCGCAACACAATATTGTTATTTGTATTATGATGTAATTGTTGTGTATGTGGTTGTTGTTTGTTTGATTTGATAGCATAAAAACTATTTTTTAATAGATTCATATTGTTATTTTTTCTTTCTCTTTCTTTTTCTCCCTTTTCTCCCTTTTCTCCCTTTTCTCCCTTTTCTCCCTTTTCTATATCTAATTCAATCATCTCAACTGATGTTTGGAGAGACCCGTAGTCGAAGGCGCTGGGGAGCGATGGAACTCCGGAAGCGTTAACTGAAGAAGTTTCCCCATTTACCACATTTTCATCATTTTCAATCATATTACCTTATATATTTATTTTATATTTATTTTATAAACATAATTTATAAACATATGACAACAAAAACACGTAAATGGAAGTTAGAAAAACCAGGTTATCATCAAAAAACAGTGATGTTACGTAAATGTGGTAAAAAATGTTTTTTAGGAAAAAAAATATCATTCCCTATATGTAAAAAGAACACGTGTAAAGTCAGTAGAAGTGGTGTATTAGCTGCATATATTAGATCACGTCAATATAGAACCAAAGGAAGAAAATACAGAAAAATTGCAAAAAAATCAAAGAAAATGTTAACAAAAATGGACGCAAAATAAACTAAAATATGGAGGAAAACGGAGGCTTAAGCGCAGCAAAAGCCGAAGTTTTCCGAAGGAGTTTTGGAGCGAGCCGTAGCGTCAGCGGAGGTGAGCGACTGGAACACGGCTGTGAGCGAAGTGAACAGAAGTGTTCAACATTTTTTATAAATTTATAAATATATAAAAAATTGAAAAATAAATATAGTTTAAAGAAACAAACATCAAATGAATAAATAAATATATATAAAAAATAATACATAATTATAGTAGAATAATATTACCAAAAATGAGCTACATAAAATGTTATTGGGGTCAGTTTGTAATATTAGATATGGAATATATGGCATATTTTTCAAATTATAAAAAAAATGACAAAGAACCTATATATAATAATTTAAAAAAAACAAAAAGTTTTAAAGATTTGATACATTTGAACACTGAATATGATAGTCAAATGAATACATTACGCGCGATATATGAAACACAATTTGAGTTTGATGAAGATATATATAATGCAACTAGTAACAATACAGAAAATAATAATAGAGAAAATAATAACAGAGAAAATAATAACAGAGAAAATAATAACAGAGAAAATAATAACAGAGAAAATAATAACAGAGAAAATAATAACAGAGAAAATAATAACAGTGAAAATGATAACAGTGAAAATGATAACAGTGAAAATGATAATATTTCAATATATAGTAAAATATTTGGGTCTATAATATTATGTATAACTGTAATCTCAGTTTATATTATTATAATATAAACTCCTTCGAAACTCCTTTGAACATAAGTGTTCCTCTCGGAAAAACTAAATAGAAAAATAAACAACTATAATACCAGACCCCCCTATCCTTGAACTAGCACCACCATTACCAATATTATTGATAGATATAGTGCCGCTAGACCCTTTATCTGCACCATTACCACCATTTGCCAAATGTGTATAGGTTTGACCATTTATATTTAATGAAAATGGTATTATAATTCCATTAGAACCAGTTGTATATGTTACAGTAGAATTTGATACATTTATAAATGAACCATTACCACCATTTCCTCCACCGTTAATACCAATACCCCCGATATAATTGGTACCATTAGTACCCCCATAGGCAACATTAGAATTAAATGATGAACTTGAACCATTATTATTAATATTACCACCATTACCGACAACTAAATTATATGACGTCCCATTTGATAATTTTGTTATACCTTGTAAAACTTGGCCGCCTGCCCCCCCACCTCCTCCATAACTTGCAGTACTTATAATACCACCAGCACCTCCTCCCACTATTATATATGATGCGTCTATATTTTGTCTAATTGTTATAGTATTATTACTATAAAATTGTAGCACCAAATATTTTTTATTATTAATATTTTTCAAAGTAGTTGTGATATTTGTATAGGAATTTAATATAAACAAATCGGTATATGATGCTACACTAATATAATCATTCACTGCAACAGATGCAATATATAATCCATTATTAGATATAGCAACTGAATTCCATAATTTTGAATTAGCTCCGATTTGACGAGTCCAATTTATACCATAATTAGAAGAAATATATATATACGTTCCATTCGTTACATCATTGCCACTCACAACAATCTTTGATCCAGATAATGATAATGATATTGAAATAGAATTCCAATATCCAAATGATGCATTTGTTTGTGTCCACGATATACCATAATCAGTAGAAATATAAATATAGCCACCATATTCTACCGAAACTAGTATTGCGCCATTTGATGACATAATAATGGATTTCCACAATAGATTACCTGTCGGAGTTAAGCGTTTCCAATTAGAACCATAATCAGATGATAAATAAATATAATCATTGTATGCACAAGCTACAATTTTACTACCATCAGATGACATTGAAACACAAGTCCAATTTAATTTATCTATCGGATTACTACTAGTATCAGTTGATTGTGATGACCAACCGATTCCATCATATATATAAATATTTTCAAAATTACTACATCTTGTTATTGCTGTCCAAAACCATTTTATACTAACAAAAGAATATTTCCAATCATATATAA
>Ga0209829_10001287_pt1 | contig 20744 bp, 15 predicted proteins | sample C_140205_EF_Meta_FD_187311 | JGI IMG/M metagenome (GOLD analysis project Ga0209829, IMG submission 187311) | Freshwater microbial communities from Lake Croche, Canada to study carbon cycling - C_140205_EF_MetaG (SPAdes) (version 2) | ecosystem: Environmental > Aquatic > Freshwater > Lake...
GGCCTTCTGCGTGCCGCTCGGGCCGCTGCTTTTGCCAATCACCTTTCCCTTGCGCTTGGCTGCCGCTGGGATTGTGGAGTTCATCGCCCGAGCCATTCTTGCACTGGACGTGGTTCGCATCGGCACCATGCTCAGCAATCCGGTTAATCACTATCAGTACGAGGTGGCGGCGGCCTGCAGTGGGATCCGGAGTTTGATTGGGCTGGGTTTGGTGGCGACGATTGTGGCGTTTCTCAATTATCGGATGTTGCGGTGGCGGCTTGTCCTAATCGCTCTGGCTGTGCCTTTGGCGGTGGCGGGAAATGTTGTGCGCCTGCTCACCATAGTTCTTGCGGCGGAGTTCGGAGGACAGGAGGCGGGTGATTTTGTCCATAGCGGCGGTCCCGGAGGGTTGCTCAGCCTGCTCCCATATCTGCCGGCGATGTTTGGATTGGCCTTCGTTGTCCGGCAGTTTCAGGAACCCCACAGACCCGAGGGCAAGGCCGTATGAGCAGGCAGACAGGGGTTTTGGCGGCGGCGGCGCTGGCGTTAATGCTGGGTGGCGCATCTCTGGTCAACCACTTCCGCACACACCAGCATCTGGGGCGACCCGGGATCAAAGTCGTGGCGTTCCCGACGGGAGGTAAAATGGATTTTGATTTGCCGGAACGCGTGGCCGGGTTCACTTCTGAAACAATGCCGCAGTCGGAGTTGGTGACCAATTTGCTGCCCAAGGACACCAGTTTCGCCCAGCGGATTTATCGCGCACCGGACGGTTTTTGGGCGCAGGCAAACATCATCCTCATGGGGACAGACCGGACGAGCATTCACAAGCCGGAATACTGCCTGCACGGTCAGGGTTTGGATGTTTTGGAAAAATCGGTGGTGTCGCTGTCCATTGCGCTTCCGCGCCCCCATGACCTGACCGTGGCCAAATGGGTGGTCAGCAATCCGCAGCAGGGCTGGCGGGGTATTTATGTCTTCTGGTTTGTGGCCGATGGAGAGCAGACCGCCAGTCACTGGCAGCGGATTTGGTGGCTGGCCCGGGATCTGATTCACACCGGTGTTTTGCAGCGCTGGGCCTATGTGAATTATTTGGCACCCTGCGAACCGGGCCAGGAGGGGGCCGCTTTCGAGCGGTTGCAGAGGCTTATCGGCGCCTCTGTGCCGGAATTTCAGGAGCCCTCCCGGTTGCCGACCGATCCGGCCGGGGCCGGGGAGCGGTCGGACTGACGGGTTGAATGGCATGTTAAATCAAAAAAAGCACATTCGCAAGCAGGCCCATCAGTTTATGGATGCCTGCCTCTTTGCCTTAAGCTTCTGGCTGGCCTACCAGTTGCGTTCGAGTGATTTGATCCTCGACTGGTTTGCCATGGGGCCTGTGGTGCCCTTTACGGAATACGCCTGGCTTTTCCTGATACTTGTTCCTTTGGCGCCGCTGATTATGGATGCCCAAGGGTTTTATCAACGTCCGGAACATTGCTCCCGTTGGACGACGAGTTTAGTGCTCTTCAAAGCATGTGCACTCATTTCCTTGTTTGTGGTCCTGGCGCTTTTTCTCAAACACAGTGCGCCCATTGCCCGCGGGGTCGTGGTCTGGTTCGGTTTTTTGAGTTTCGGGGTGGTTTTTTTGAAGGAGGAATTTTTCAGGGTCTGGCGGCGCAGTCTGCTCTCGCAATCCCAATTCCGCCGGCATTTCATTCTGGTGGGCAGCGGCCGGGAGACCCTTGAAATCCGACGCGAACTTCAGGCAAGGCCTGATGAGGGCATTGATATTCTGGCTGAACTGGATTTCAACGGAGGCACGGTGGAGCAATTGATACAGCTCATCCACGAGCATAGTGTCAACGGGGTTATTCTAAGCGCCACCCACACCTATTTTGAGCAGGTGGAGCAGGCCGTCAGGGCCTGTGAACTGGAGGGGGTGGAGGCGTGGTTGGTGGCGGACTTTTTCAAAACAAGTGTTTCCCGGGCGAGTTTTGACCAGCTCTATGGCCGACCGGTGATGGTTTTCCGGGTCACGCCCCAGGATTCCTGGCAGGTGGTGTTGAAACCCCTCATCGATTTCTTCGGGTCTCTCCTGCTCCTGCTCCTCTTGTCACCTCTACTGTTTGCCGTGGCGGTATTGATCCGAGCCACATCCTCCGGCCCGATCTTTTTTCGCCAGAAGCGCTCCGGCCTCAACGGCCGGCCGTTTACCATTCTCAAATTCCGCACCATGGTGGCCGATGCCGAGGTGAGAAAGGCCGAGTTGCAGGCCTACAATGAAATGAGCGGACCGGTGTTCAAGATGACCCGCGATCCCCGGGTCACCCCCTTGGGACGGTTTTTGCGCAAATACAGTCTGGACGAGTTCCCGCAACTGCTCAATGTGTTCCGCGGTGAAATGAGTTTTGTGGGGCCGCGTCCGCTGCCGGTGGATGAGGTGAAGCGTTTCGATGACCATTCCCACCGCCGCCGGTTGAGTGTCAAGCCGGGCCTGACCTGCTTGTGGCAGATCAGCGGCCGCAACAACCTCACCGATTTCAAAGAATGGGTGCGGTTGGACCTGGATTATATTGACCGTTGGTCGCTGTGGTTGGATTTTAAAATCGTCGTGCAGACTGTTCCGGTTGTTCTTCTGGGGACCGGGGCGAAATAAACGCAGCCTTGGAAAGAGGGGGGAGGATTTTGGTTTTTGCCGGTCACCGCCGCGCCACATGCCGCAGAGCGGATCTTAAACCCGATTATGACACGAAAATTAAAAAAATCAGCCTCTGGCCTCACCTCTGTCGTCACCGGTGTCGCCGGTTTTCTGGGGTCGCACCTTGCCGACTTGCTTCTGGCGCGCGGTCATAAAGTTATTGGTATTGATAACTTCATCACCGGCGCGGTGGATAATATTGCGCATCTGGGTGGCCACACAAAATTCAGGTTTATCGAGCAGGATGTGACGGAATTTATTTTTCTGGAGGGGGCTGTCGACTATGTCTGGCACTTCGCCTCGCCAGCCAGCCCGATTGATTACCTTAAAATCCCCATTCAAACCCTCAAGGTAAGCTCGCTGGGGACTCACAAGGCACTCGGGCTGGCCAGAAACAAAGGCGCGCGGTTCTTTCTAGCCTCCACTTCGGAGATCTATGGTGATCCGCTTGTGCACCCTCAGCCTGAGGAATACTGGGGCAACGTCAACACTATCGGCCCGCGTGGCTGTTACGACGAGGCCAAACGTTTTGCCGAGGCTCTGGTCATGGCCTATCACAGGGAGCACGGCATGGAAACCCGCATCGTTCGCATCTTCAACACCTACGGGCCGCGCATGAGGCTCAATGATGGACGGGTGGTCCCCGCTTTCATCAGCCAGGCGCTCCGCAACAAGGCGCTGACCATCTTTGGTCAGGGCAGTCAGACGCGCAGTTTCTGTTATGTCTCCGATCTTATCGAAGGGATCTACCGGTTGATGATGAGCGACTATGGATTGCCCATGAACATTGGCAATCCTACGGAGCTGACGGTGTTGGAATTTGGCCGCGAAATCCTTCGGGCCACTGGTTCACGGAGCAAAATCAGCCACAAACCGCTGCCGCAGGATGATCCCAGACAACGTCGACCCGATATCGCCAAGGCGAAGGCGATCTTGAAATGGGAGCCGCAGGTGGCGCTTGCCGAGGGCCTGGTTAAAACAATCGAATACTTCCGTCAGAAAGTGTGAGGGTATTCCGCCCCCTTTGAGTCATGCCTGAAAACACGGCCCGGCTGAAGAAGGCGGGACGCTGCAGATTCCGGCAGTGACAGTTTCGATCCGGGTATTCAGCAGGTTGCCGGGCGGATTGTGCGGCGTCCACGACGGGGGCGGCCGGCGAATCTTCTTCGCAAGTTCTCAAAGGCCAGATAGACAACAGGTGTGGTGAAGAGCGTGAGCGTTTGCGAGAGGAGCAGCCCCCCCACCACCGCGATGCCCAGAGGCCGGCGCAGCTCGGAGCCGGTGCCCATGCCCAGCGCCAGAGGCAGGCTTCCCAGAACTGCCGCCATCGTTGTCATCATGATCGGGCGGAACCGGATGACGCAGGCCTGGTAAATCGCCGCTTCCGGGCTGAGCTGGTCCTGCCGCTGCACTTCAAGGGCGAAGTCCACCATCATGATGGCGTTCTTTTTTACAATCCCCATCAGGAGGATGATTCCAATCAATGAGACGAGGGACAGGTCGTAGCCGAAAAGCATCAATGCAAGCAGGGCGCCGACGCCCGCCGATGGCAGCGTGGAGAGGATGGTCAGGGGATGGATCAAGTTCTCATAAAGCATTCCCAGCACGATGTAGACGGTGAAGAGCGCGGCGGCAAACAGGAGCGGCAGGTCGGCCAAGGAAGCTTTGAATTGCTGCGCCGAGCCTTGGAAACTGCCATTCACGCCGGCCGGCATGCGCAGTTCCTCTTTCGCCTGCTCGATCAGATCCGTCGCCTGCCCCAGAGAGACGCCCGGCGGGAGGTTGAAGGAAAAAGTGACAGATGGGAATTGTCCCTGATGGTTCACAGACAAAAAGGCGTTTCCGGATTGAAATGTGGCGATGCTGGCCAGAGGCACCGGCGGTCCGGCAGCAGAGGGGACATAAATTTTATTCAGGGCGGAGGGATCGCGTTGCAATTCCGGCAGCACCTCCAGAATGACGTGGTGCTGGTTGTAGCGCTGATAAATCGTGGAAACTTGTCGCTGCCCGAAGGAGTCGTAAAGCACGGCATCAATCGCCCGGGGCCAGACCCCCAACCGCCCAGCGGCGGCGCGGTCGATCACCACATTGGCCTCCAATCCTCGGGTTTGCTGATCGGTGTTCACATCAGTCAATTGCGGTATTGTCCGCAGCTTGGTCAGCAGTGCTGTGGACCAGTGATTTAACTCGGTCAGATCGGGCGAGGTTAAAGCGTATTGATATTGTCCTGCCGAGAGCCTGCCTCCCACACGAATGTCTTGGACGGATTGCAGCCTGAGCGTGATGCCTTCGATCGCCGCCAATTTCGGTCGCAGTCGCGCAATCACCTCGTCCACGCTGGATTTCCGCTGCCCCAGTGGTTTGAGGGAGATGAACATGCGGCCGTTGTTGACGGTGCCGTTCCCGGAGGCCGCGCCGATGAACGAGCCGAAATTGTAAACGGCCGGATCGTCCAGGAGGATGGCCGCCACGCGCTTTTGCAACCGGGCCATGTGTTCAAAGGAAACATCCTGTGCCGCTTCGCTGGCGCCGAAAATCATTCCGGTGTCCTGCTGCGGGAAGAACCCTTTTGGCACAATAGTGTAAAGCCAGAGTGTCACGACAAGTGTGACGGCGCTCAGGAGCAGCATGAAGGGTTGATGGCGCAGGACCCAGCGCAAGCCCTGCTCGTAGCCGGCCAGCAGCCACCGGAAGGAACCCTCGCAAACACGATGGAAGACACCCGGCTTGCGGTAGTGGGATTCCGGCTTTAGAAAACGGGAACAAAGTGTCGGGGTCAGTGTCAGGGAAATGACGCCGGAAACCAGGATGGCCAGGCTCAGGGTGACGGCGAATTCGTGAAACATGCGCCCGATCAGACCTCCCATGAACAGGAGCGGGATGAAAACAGCCACCAGCGAGGTGCTCATGGAGATGACGGTGAAACCAATCTGCCGCGCCCCTTTGTGCGCTGCGGAAAACGCCGGCTCGCCCTTCTCGATAAAGCGAAACACATTCTCAATCACCACAATCGCATCGTCCACCACGAAACCGATGGAGATGGTCAGCGCCATGAGCGAAAGATTATCCAGACTGTAATGGAGCAGGTACATTCCGCCGAGCGTGCCGGCTATCGCCAGCGGCACAGTAATGCTCGCAATGAACGTCGGCCAGAACCGTCGCAGAAACAGAAAAATCACCAGAACCACCAACCCCACCGAGAGGGCCAGTGAAAACTGCACATCGTGAAACGAGGCGCGAATGGTTTGCGTGCGGTCGCTGATCTGGGATATTTTTATGCCCGGGGGAATCCAGGTTTGAATTTGCGGAAGCACTGCTTTGACGCGGTCCACCGTATCAATTACATTCGCCCCGGCTTGTTTGAAGAGGATTACCAGGACGGCCGGGTTTGTGCCCGCCCATCCACCCAAGCGGGTGTTTTCCACACTCGCAACGACCTTGCCCAGCGCTTCGAGCTTGAGAGAAACCCCCTTTTTCGTGTTGAGAATCAAAGACCGATAGTTTGCCGCATCGCCGATCTGGTCGTTGCTTTCCAGAGTGTAGGAGGTCGTGGGCCCATCGAGACTGCCCTTGGGGGAATCCACGTTGACGCCGCCCAGCAACGAGCGGACATCCTCCATCCCGAGGCCGGCGGCTGCCAATGCGACCGGATTTATCTGGATGCGGATTGCTGATTTCTCCCCGCCGCTGATGATCGCCTGGCTGATTCCTTCAATCTGGCTTAAGCGCTGTCCTATGATCTCATCGGCGCATTCAAAAATCCGCGTGGTGGGCAGCGTCTCGGAGGTCAGGCCAAGAATCATAATCGGGGAGTCGGCCGGATTGATCTTGCGATAGGTGGGCGGGCCGGGCAGGTCCAGGGGGAGATCAGCCCGTGAGGCGTTTATGGCGGCCTGCACGTCACGCGCCGCATCGTCCACACTCCGGTTCAAATCGAATTGCAGGGTTACCGAGCAGCCGCCCAGCGTGCTGACCGAGGTCATTTCCGTCACGCCGGAAATCTGGCCGAGCCGTTTCTCCAGCGGGGCGGCAATGGAGGATGCCACCGTCGCCGGGTCCGCCCCAGGCAGGCTGGCGGAAACCGAGACCACGGGATAATCCACCCGCGGAATCGCCGCGACTGGCAGGAAACGGTAGGCCACGACACCGAGTATTAACAGGCCGATGGCCAAGAGGGATGTGCCCACCGGGCGCCGGATGAAGGGCTCTGAAACATTCATCAAAAATCAAGGTTAGGGGGTGCCGCCGGCGGGTTGAACTCCCGGTAAACACGGCGCAGTCCGCCCCCGGCGCATCCGGTGTCCGAGGCGGTCCAGGTACAGGTAAATCACAGGCGTGGTGTAGAGGGTGATGAATTGCGAGAGCAGCAGTCCGCCGACAATCGAGATGCCCAATGGCCTGCGCAGCTCCGAGCCGGTGCCGTGTTCCAGCGCCAGCGGCAGCGCGCCGAGCAGCGCCGCAAAGGTCGTCATCATAATGGGCCGGAACCTCAGCAGGCAGGCCTGATAAATTGATTTTTCCGGCGGCAAACCCTCGTTTCGTTCGGCATCCAGAGCGAAATCAATCATCATGATCGCGTTTTTCTTCACTATCCCGATGAGCAGAATGATGCCGATGAGGGCAATCAGCGACAGTTCAACGTGAAAAATGAGCATGGCCGCCAGAGCGCCGACGCCGGCCGACGGGAGGCTGGAAAGAATCGTGATCGGGTGGATGTAGCTTTCATAGAGCACTCCCAGCACGATATAAATCACAATAATGGCAGCAAGGATTAGGAAAGGTTCGCTTTTGAGAGAGGTGCGGAACTCCGCCGCGCTGCCTGAGAAGGTGGCTGCGACAGTTTCTGGCAGCGCGATTTCTTTTTCGGCTGCTTCAATTGCCTGGACCGCCGCGCTGAGCGAACTGCCCGGGCTGAGGTTGAACGAGAGCGTCACGGATGGAAACTGGCCCTGGTGTGTGATGGACAGCGGGGCCGTTCGGATGGTTAATTTGGCGAGCGCACTCAACGGGACCATCTGTCCTGTGGTGGAGGCGACGTGGATTTTTCCCAATGATTCCGGTGTCCGCTGGAATTGGGGCTCGGATTCGAGGATCACCCGATACTGGGTTAGCTGGGTGAATATGATCGATACCTGTCTTTGACCGAAGGCATCATAGAGTGTTTGGTCGATGGCCTGAGGTAGAATGTTCAGCCGTGCCGCCGCATCGCGATCCACATCCACCATCACCTGGAGCCCGCCGTTTTGCTGGTCGGACGCAACATCCCTCAGTTCCGGCCTGTTCCGCAAATGTGCCAGCAGTTTGGGTCCCCATTCCGCCAACTCGATTTCATCGGCATCCTGCAAGGTGTATTGGTATTGAGTCCGGCTGACCCTGCTGTCGATCTGCACATCTTGAACCGCTTGCATGAAAAGGGATATGCCCTCAATCCCCCTGGTGGCCTCGCGCAGGCGGTCGATGATCTCTCCGGCACCGGTCTTTCGTTGGTTCTGTGGCTTGAGGCCGATATAAATCCGGCCGGTGTTCACCGTGGCGTTGATCGTGCCGGCACCGACAAAGGAGGCAACGCTGGCCACATCGGGGTCCTGCCGCACTGCTTCCGCCACCTCGTGCTGTCGCGCCAGCATGGCTTGGAAGGAAATGGACTGGGCCGCATCGGTTACTCCCAAAATCAGGCCGGTGTCCTGCTGCGGTAGCAATCCTTTGGGCACAATGATATAGAGCCAGAGGGTGGCAAAGAGCGTGAGGACGGCGACACCCAGCGTGAAGGGTTGGTGGCGCAGCACCCATTGCAAACTGCGGTCGTAGGCGCCGAGCAGGGCCTCAAACGCGCCTTCAGTGGCGTGGAAAAAACGCCCGTGCCGTTCCTCTTTTTCCGGTTTGAGCAGCCGCGCACACATCATGGGGGTGAGCGTCAGTGACACGATTGCGGACACTGCGACCGCGACACTGAGGGTGACGGCAAATTCCTGGAACAGTCGGCCGACGATGCCTGTCATGAAGAGCAGGGGGATGAACACCGCGATGAGAGAAACGCTGAGCGAAACGATGGTGAATCCAATTTGTCTGCTCCCCTTGAGCGCCGCTTCCATGGGTGTCTCGCCCAGTTCAATGAAGCGCACGATGTTTTCGATCATTACAATCGCATCGTCCACAACGAACCCGGTCGAGATGGTCAAGGCCATGAGCGACAGGTTGTCCAAGCTGAAGCCGGCAAGCTTCATGACCCCGAAAGTGCCGATCACCGCCAGCGGCAGTGCGATGCTTGGAATGACCGTTGCCCAGAGCTTGCGCAGAAAGACGAAGATCACCATGACAACCAGCGCCACTGTGAGGAGCAGGGTGAATTGCACATCGGTCACCGAGGCCCGGATGGTTTCGGTGCGGTCGGTAAGGATTGCCACCTTGACGGCGGAAGGAAGGGACGCGCCGAGTTGCTTGAGCATCGCCTTTACCCGGTCGGCAGTTTGGATGATGTTGGCTCCCGGCTGTCTTTGAATATCGAGGATCACTGCCGGTTTGCCGCCCACCGCTGCCGCGAGTCGCACGTTTTCAACGGAATCCAACACCTCGCCCACGTCTCCGAGCCGGATCGGCGAGCCGTTGCGGTAGGCGATGATGACGGGGCGATATTCGGCTGCGGAGAAAATCTGATCGTTCGCCCCGATCGAGTAGGCTTGGCGTGCTCCATCCAAGCTGCCTTTCGGGGCGTTGAGATTGTTTTGAACCAGTGCGGTGCGAATGTCCTCAAGCCCGAGTCCAAGGGCTGCCAAGGCCGTTGGGTTGACCCGGACGCGGACGGCGGGCTTTTGGTTGCCTTCGATTGTGACCAGTCCGACACCTCTGACCTCGCTGAGTTTTTGCGCCAGCACAGTGTCGGCAAGGTCGTTGACCTTTTCCAGCGGCAGGGTATCCGAAGTTACCTGTAGTGTGAGGATGGGTGTGTCGGCAGGATTGACCTTGCTGTAGGTGGGCGGGTTGGGCATCTGCGGCAGGATGCCGCCTGCGGCGTTCATGGCCGCCTGCACATCCTGTGCGGCAGCGTCAATGTCCCGGTCCAGCGCGAACTGCAACGTGATGGCGGCGTTTCCAAACGAGCTGCCCGAGGTCATCGTCGTCAGACCGCTGATCTGGCCAAACTGGCGTTCCAAGGGTGTGGTGACTGACGAAACCATCACGTCCGGGCCCGCGCCGGAAAATTGTGCCGTGACTTGGATCGTCGGGAAATCCACCGGTGGCAGCGCCGAAATCGGCAGCGATGAATAGCCGAGCAGTCCCATCAGCACGACCCCGATCATCAGCAGAGAAGTGGCGATCGGGCGGCGTATGAACGGTTCGGAAATGTTCATGGGGCGGCGGCACCCGGTTTGCCGGAGTTGTGTGCCGCTTTGCCCAACTTGCTCTCCGGGTCGCCAAAGGTCACGCGCGAGTGGGCCTGCAGTCTATACTGGCCATCCACCACCACCCATTCGTCGGGTGACAGGCCGCTGTCGATTAGCGCCTGGCCATCCTGGATCTGGGCGACTGCGATGGGTTGCACCCGGACTTGTTTGACATTCCGCCCCCCATGCCCGGCAGCGGATGGAGGGTTTGTTGAAGCTGTTTTTAGGGGTTCAATCACAAAGGCATAAGTGTCGTCCGGGCCCCGTTGCACCACCGGGGCCGGCACCACGATTCCGTTGGTGCGGGAGTCCAGAAGGAGGCGGGCATTGACGAATTGGCCGGGCCACAGGGCCAGTTTTGTGTTGGGGAAGTTTGCCTTGAGTTTGATTGTGCCTGTCGTGATCTGGTTGTCCACGACGGCGAGTTTGCCGCGATCCAAAACAGTCTGGTTGTCGCGGTCAACCGCCAGTACTGTCAATTGCCCGCTGGTCATCCGGGCATGGATCCGGGGAAGGGTTTGTTCCGGCAGGGTGAAGAGGACCGAAATGGGCCGCAACTGGGTGAGAACGACCAACCCGTTCGCATCGCCGCTGTGCACGATGTTGCCGACATCCATCAGCCGGATGCCCGTACGGCCTTCGATCGGTGAACGGATGGATGTGTAATCCAGCTGGACTTTGGAGCTCTCAATGGCCGCCTGATCCGCATCCACCGTCGCGGCCAGCTGGTCCACCAGATATTGTTGAGTGTCATAATCCGACCGGGCGAGTATTTTGGCGTTGAGTAGATCATGGTCCCGCTGCAATTGGATTCTGGCGTTGGCCAGAAGGGCTTCATCCTGTTTTTTCTTCGCTTGGTTTTGATCCAGTTGGGCGAGGTAGGGTGCGGGGTCGATTTCTGCCAGGAGGTCGCCCGGTTGCACGTCCTGCCCCTCTTGGAATCCGAGTTTGAGCAACTGTCCGTCCACTCTGGTGCGAATAGTTACCGTGTTGAATGCCTGTACGGTGCCCAAGCCGTCGAGGTATATGGCCACGTTGGTTTCAATCACCCGACCTGCTATCACTGGCACCGGAGGTTGGAACCCGCCGACTGATGTTGGAGCCTTGGATGCCGCTGGTATTCCGCTGTGTTTTCTGAGCCATACCGCGGCGACTATAATCAGGAATAAAATCAGGCCTTGGACAATCCATCGGGGTCTTTGGGGGCTCTGGCCTGCTGGAACCGAGTCCTCGTTGCGGATCCGATCAGGCCCGGTCAAAGGAGGAGCGCCTTCTGTGGGATTGTTTTTCTGCATGAACGGAACGGTTGCAAAATGCGCAGGGGAAATCGATTTAATTACTTTCTGCCCAGGGTCGAGAAAAACTGTGTGCGCGATGCGCCAGGCGTTTCTCAAGCCGGAGAAAGCCCGTGCTACGGGTTCAAACCTATTTTTTCAAAAATGCGCTGAACAGGTCGATTGGCAGGGGGAGGAATGTGGTGGTGTTGTGTTCGCTGGCCATTTCCCGCATGGTCTGCAGATAGCGCAATTGAAGGGCAATCGGTTCCTTGGCGATCATGGCGGCTGCCTGAACCATTTTCTCGGCGGCTTGGAATTCCCCCTCGGCATTGACCACTTTCGCGCGGCGTTCCCGCTCGGCTTCGGCCTGCTTGGCCATTGCCCGTTTCATGCTGTCCGGCAGCGCCACATCTTTAACCTCCACCGCAGTGACCTTGATGCCCCAAGGCTCGGTCTGGCGGTCGATGATTTCCTGGAGCTTCTGGTTGATCACGTCGCGCTGGGAGAGCAGGTCGTCCAAGGGGGCCTGTCCTAGCACGCTGCGCAAAGTGGTTTGCGCGATGAGGGATGTGGCCTTCCAATAGTTTTCCACCTTCACCACCGCCGCATTGGGATCCACCACGCGGAAATAGACCACGGCATCAACCGTGGCCGGCACATTGTCCCGGGTCATGATCTCCTGTTTGGACACGTCAATGGTCACCACCCGCAGATCCATTCGGACCATGCGGTCCACCACTGGAATGAGGAAGACTAAGCCGGGGCCTTTTGCCCCGATAAGTTTGCCAAGCCGGAAGATGACTCCCCTCTCGTATTCACGCAGGATACGCATGGCCTGCGGCAGGATGAAGGCGGCGATGATAAAAACCAGAATGACGCCCGAGCCGAGTTTTGTGATTATGCTGATGATGTCCATAATTTCAGGTTAGGTTTTTTTTGGTTTTACTTTTAATGTCAATCCTTCGACGGCCAGAATTTCGACGGGTTGGTTTGCCGCAACTTCAACCTCGCTCACGGCCCGCCAGGACTCTCCCTCGACAAAGACCCTGCCCCCGGAGGAGTCGATCGGCGACTGGGCCGGGGTGACTTTGCCGAGCATGGTTTCGCGACCGGAGCGCACGGGCAGGAATTGGGCCTGCAGCCCGGCCGCCACCACAAAAACAAAAAACAGCGCGGTCAGGCCTGTGGCGGGGAGGATATACCAGAGCGAGAGCCGGAACTCCGGATCAGCACGATTGAAGAGCATCAGCGCTCCGAAAAAAAACGCCGCCACGCCGCCAAACGTCAACACCCCGTGGGTTGGCGCGTAGATATCGATCACGAACAGAGCCACCGCCAGTGCCAGAAAAGCCACGCCAATGATGTTGACCGGCAGGATTGCGGACATGTAGAGCACGAGGAGCAGCGCGATGGTTCCCGCCACTCCCGGCAGAACCGCTCCGGGACTGCTCAGTTCACCTATGATCCCGTAGATCACCACGAGCATGAGGATGAACATGACTTCCGGGCGAAGGACCAGCTGCAGGAAACTCTCACGTCCTGTCATGGGAATCTCCACCACTTGCGCGTCGGCGGTGTGCAGTTTGCGTCCGTTGATTTCGAGGTCGTTTACTTGTTGTAGCAAGTCGGTAAGGTCCTTGGCGATCAGATCGATGACTTTGCGGCTCAGGGCTTCCTCGGCGGTGATAGCGGCGCTTTCAACCACGGCGGCCCGGGCCCAGACCGCATTGCGATGACGTTTTTCGGCAATGGACTCGGCAAAACTGGCTGTGAAGTTTTCCTGCTTCTTTTTCATCACCTCATCTGTCTTCTCAGCTTCGCCCCCCAGTCCGATACTGACGGGATGAGCGGCTCCAATGCTGGTATGCGGCGCCATGGCGGCAATGTCTGCAGTCATCGTGATAAACACTCCCGCGCTTCCAGCGCAGGCCGGTGCCGGTGCGACATAGACTAGGATTGGGATCTTGGCGTCATAGAATTTTTGCACGATCTCCTTTGTGGAATCCAACAACCCTCCAGGAGTGTCGAGCTGGAGAATCAAACAACTGTCCCCCCTTGCAGTTGCCAGATTCAGAGCACGGTCGATGTAGCTGGCTGTGGCGGGGCCGATGGCGCCCTTGACCTGAACCAAGCCGACGGTGGTCGCGTGCAGTTGCAGAGGTGACGCGAATAAACTGATCAGTAGGATTGATTTCCAGATCCGCATATTACTCCTTGTGGCCTGAAGATAACCCACTTGGCACGGCTGGCAAACCGAATTCCACGCCCCCCCCCGCCCCCGACTTTGCCTTTTCTCTTCTGACGGCACTCCGTTATGCTAAAGTCGTGCCTTTGGTACGCATATTTATCGACGGCTATTCCCTGCTGCACCAGTGGCGGGAACTTGCACCCGGCAAGCCGCGCCATTCTGCGGCCGCCCGCGATGAACTGGTGCGCATCCTCACCCTCTACCGGGATTCTGCTGGCACGCCGATCACGGTTTTTTTTGACGGTTCCAGTCCGGTTCTGAGGGGGCCTTCGGAGACCCGGTCCACGCCGGAAATGGAAATACTTTTTTCCCGGGCCGGCCAGACTGCCGACGACATGATTGAACGGGCAGCCCACCGGATGCAGCCTTACGGGGAAGTGCTCGTGGTGACGGATGATCATGCCGAACGCGACACCGTGGTGGGGATGGGCGGGATGGCCACCAGTTGTTGGAACTTCATCCAAACCGTCGCGGACGCACTGGCAGAACAGCAGGGCGAAATCCGCTTCCGCAACAGGCGCGAGCAGCACCAGTTCAATCGTCGTTTATGAATCGAATGTCCAGCTTTCCCCGAGTCCGATCCTATCGAAGTGCCGGACTGGGATTGATTGCCCGTTTGATGATGGTGTTGTTTTTGGTGTGCCCATCCACGCCCCATTGCGCTCTTTTGGCAGCGGTGCCCAGCCCGGCAGCCAAGGCTCAGTCCAACCGTTGGCTCTTTATACTGCAAACTTCCCGCTCGATGCAGCCCCGCTCCGACGGGTGTGAGAAGATTATCGCCAGCCTCCTTCAAGATGGGGCACAAGGCCAGTTGCGTGCGGGGGATACGATTGGTTTGTGGACTTTCAACGAGAGAATCAGCGCCGGTCAACTCCCGCTTCAGGTCTGGTCCCCGGAAGAGGCCGCAACGATATCCAAGCGCACGGTTGAATTCCTGCGGGGGATCAAATACGAAAAGCGATCGTCTCTTAGTCAGGCGGTGCGTGCTTTGGGACCTCTGGTGACCAACTCCCAGACGCTCACTGTAATCCTGTTGACCGACGGGCTGGAAAAGCTCGACGGGATGGCGTTTTCGGCGGATGTGAATGCGTTTTTTGAATTGTGGCGCAAGCAGTCGCAGGCTTCAAACAACCCCTTTGTCACGGTTCTCCGGGCTCGAGGTGGGCAGATTCTTGATTTCACGGTCAACATTCCCCCTTGGCCGCTTAAATTGCCGCCGTTACCCTCGCCGCCGATTTTTCCGGAGCCGGCGGTTCAAGCCCCTCGCGGCCAATTGCGGGAGGGCACGGTTGCCACCTCCTTGCCGCCGCTTATTCTTTCCGGCCGGAAAACCCAGGCGCCTCGAGTGATGTCGACTTTGCCGCAGGTTGTGACAACGCAAACGCCGCCGACCCCCATTGCCGCCGCGCCAAATACTAATCGACTGCGGGCAACGTCGCCCCTGAGATCTACAGAGATGTCTCCAACCGGGTCTTTCATCCCGCCGCCGCTTCAGCATTTAAACGCTCAAGAAAATCCTCCACTTATCGCCTCGGAACCGGGTGGGCTCTCTTCCCCCGCGTTTCCACAAGGGCGCATCTGGATGCTCTCCGGGTTGCTCGCCGGGATGACGGTAGTGCTTGTTATCCTCCGAAGGAGGATGTTGCGTCGGGCTCGTTCCCGTTCGAGCCTGATCACCCGCTCACTCGGCCGGGATGGTGGATAGGCCGCAGCGTTTGGACTCAGGCCATCTGCAGCCACACGGTTTTCAGGTAGGCCGACTCTTCACGTGAGACGGGGAAATCCGGCGGTTGCGGGGCATAGTGTTGGCGCAGGATTTTACGTCCGACGGAATTGATTGCGTTATGAATTGCGGCCAGAAAGTCCTCCGGCGGCCAGTCGGCGGCATTTGTTGAGGCGAGCAAAATCCCGCCCGATTTGAGCACCGGCAGTGCCGCCGTCACGAGGCACCCGAAATCCTTTTCCACACGGAATGCCCCGTGCTCCTTGGATTGCGAGAAAGTGGGGGGGTCCAATACGACCGCGTCAAACGAGCGCTGTTTCTTGGCCAGCCTCCTTAGCCAATCAAGGGTGTCTCCGAAGATGAAATCGTGGTGTGCCGGATCCAGACCATTGAGCGTGAAGTTAAGTCGGCCCCATCCGAGGTATTTCTTTGACAGATCAAGGCTGGTGACCCGGGCGCCAGCCTTGGAAGCGCAGACCGAGAAAGCGCAGGTGTAGGCAAAGGCATTGAGGATTTCGGCTTTAGGTTCCGGGCTCTGGAACCAGGGCAGTTGGAAATCTGCGGCAATATGACCGGTCAGAAGGCGGCGGCGGTTGTCGCGTTGGTCGAGGAACAATCCCACCGAGTAGCCCTCGTTGAACCCCAGTTCAAACTCAAGGCCGTTTTCGAGGATGACAAATCGCTCCGGCGCGGCGCGCCCCAGAACCAGACGGGGTGCGGATTCACCGGGGGTGGTCCGGCGCACTTGCCGGTTAAGGACTTTGTGATAGGCACCCGCCAGGGAGTGATGCAGCAGTATCCTGCTCAACTCGGCATGTTGCCCATCATTCAGGGCATGCTCGCTCTGCGACAAGAGATAGTCCCCCAGCCGGTCCACGAACCAGCCTGGCCAACCGTCGCTTGCGCCATGGATGAGCCGGTAGGCGTTGCCTTGCTGCGGATCAATTAGAGCAGTGCGCAGGGCCGATCGACTGTCCCCCTGGAAATCCACCGGAGCGCGGAATGTCAGCTGGCTGTTGCTCAGGGGATGGTGGAGTGTGATTTCCGCGGCGTGCAGGCAAACGCGGCTGAACGGACTGCCGCCATAAAGGACATCTCCTAAAATCGGAAAGCCGCTCTCTGCGGCATGAACCCGGATCTGGTGGGTGCGTCCGGTCCGCGGTTCCGCTGTGAGCGCGACGAGGTTCGGCCCCGGGCATGGAAGAGCTGTTCGATGGAATCTTGTTTCGGCCAGTTCGCCCAAGGCCCCGGTGGAATACCGGTTTCCAGTGCGTACTAGCTTGGAGGAGACCGTGACCGTATCCCGTTTTGGAGTGCGGTCGGTGAGCAGCAGATAGCGTTTTTGAATCTGTTGCCTGGTGAACTGTTCGGTTAGCGACCGGTTTGCGATGGGGGTTTTCCCGAACACGATGACCCCGGAGGTTTCCTTGTCGAGCCGGTGGATGATTGCGAGTTTTGCCCAGCATGGTTCGCGGTGGCGGAGCCATTCGTAGAGGCCCTCTCCGGCAAAGGGACCCGGACCATGTGTGTTCAGTCCGGCGGGTTTGTTGGCCACAAGCAAATGCTCGTCTTCAAAAAGAATGCAGGGTGTCATGGAGGTGATAAAAAACCCTGGTTGCTTGGTTGAAAAGGCAGTCCGGAGGGGGGCGGCGATGCGGGCAAACTAAACAAACTGCCATGCCCCACGCCAGACGACCCAGATGCCCAACAGCAGGTTGGTGATCGCATGGGCAGTCATGGCGTCGCCGAGGCGGTTTTTGCGCAGGGGTAGCCACTGGTAGGCAAATCCGCAGAGGATTCCCGCCAGCCATTGATGGTGGGACGCTCCAAAAATCACCGCCGTTACGAGAAAGGAGGTTGGATGAAAGCGGTTCAGCGGCATCTCGAGGAAATTGATCCGGACGAAATAACGGTAGAGAAAGGATCGGTAAAAAACCTCCTCCAGCGGCGGTACGACAAACGTCATGCCGAGAATGCGGATGCTCATCATCAGCCAGGCCAGCGGCGGATTTGTGCCGAACTCGGCGAACGGATTCCACAAGGGCCCGGTCATTTTCGACTGCGGATAAAAGCCGTCAATTCCCACCCACATCGCAAAGACGGCAATGCCCACCACCACGGCCTCCCAGCTTGCCGCCCAGCGCATTTCGGGGACGAAAGGACGCATTTCCCAGACCAGCCAAGCGCCTGCCAGTGTTTTGGCTGCGTAAAACCAGAAGCGGGTGCCAGCACCCAAAAAGTCCGGGGCCGAGGTCAGCACCAGAAAGATGACAAAGGGCGCCACGCGCGCATATACGGGCGAGGCTTTGAATTTTTCCCGGAGCAAGGTCATTCAGGGGAAATCATCCTCCAGCCAATCCAAACGCCAAGCAAAAAATCATTCCATTGTCAAAACCAGCGTCTGATTGCTGTTTACCAGAGTCGCGCTCTCCGGGCCGAGGGCCGTGATCTTGAACTCTCCTGAGGTGTCCCCGATGAACACTGTTTTGCCGTTGATAATGGCTGAGGGACGACGGGGATCAAAGACTACAGCCTGCAGTTTCGGAGGTTTTGGTGCAGGGGGCGGCGGATTTATTGATGCAGGCGTTTGGGCGATCGGATTCCTTATGACTGCCGGTGCCGGGGTGGCAGCCGCCATGCTTGGAAGCGTCGCCGGCGTGGGTAAAGGACGGAATTCTAGATCTTTCCAGGGCGCTTCCGATACCGTAATCGTCCCGATTGCCTGGTTGGCTTGGTGTCGTGGCATTGTCTGCCACCGGAAAAATGCGCCGATCAGTAAGGCTACACTAATGGCTGCGGCCCGGATCAAAGGCGAGTTGGTACGGGGTTTTGGGATTCGTTGGGGTGCCTGAGGAGGCTGTCGCGGCCCGGATGGTGGGGCGATCCTCGGCTGGGCTTCTTGGGCCCGGCGCAGCGCGTCGTTTACGAGGCTCAAGAGGCTGTCACTCCTTCCAGTTCTCGGATGGCAGTGCCGACCACGCGGTAATCGAGTTTTTCAGTCTGGTTGACATAGCCTGCGAGGAGTGATTTATCGCAGAGCGCATTTGCCAGACGCGGGACCCCGCCGCTGTAGCGGTAGACACGCCACAATGCGGGTTGGGTGAAATAAGGTGCGCCCTTGGCGCCGGAAACCTGCAGCCGATGCTGAATGTATTGATTCAACTCGGTTCGGTTTAACGCTTGGAGATGGTAGCGCACGGTGATGCGCTGGCGCAACTGCCGCAGTCGCGGGCTGTTGAGTCGGTCCCGAAGTTCCGGCTGCCCCATGAGCACGATTTGCAGGAGCTTCCGGTTGTCCATTTCCAGATTGGACAGCAGACGCACTTGCTCAAGCAACTCTTCTGTCAAGTCTTGGGCCTCGTCGATAATCAGCACTGCGTCCCGCCCCTGTTCCACTTGCCAGAGCAGGAAATTGTTGATCTCCGCCACCGTATCCAGCCGGTCTAGCCCGCGGACATTCAGTCCAAATTCGATGGCAATGGCTTTCATCAGTTCATCCGCACTCAGGACTGGATTGAGGATGAGGGCCGTGGCGTAGTCGTTGCTGAGTTGCTGGAGAATGGCCCGGCAGAGGGTGGTCTTGCCGGCTCCGACCTCGCCGGTCAGCTGGATGAACCCCTTTCGTTCCCGGATGCCGTAAAGCAGATGGTTATAGGCCTCGCGATGCTTCTCGCTGTAAAAGAGGAACCGCGGGTTCGGCGTAATGTCGAACGGCGGTTCCGTCAGGCCATAGTAATCAATATACACAACCCGCCTTCCAGCATTAACAATGCCGCGAAGCCGGGGATGTCTCGGTCTGTCGAAGGTGGGCTGGGATGTCCCGAAACGGGGCGGCGTTGCAGGATGTTGGGATTTCAGCGTTTGAGAATCTGCCGGGCCGCGGTGAGGAGCGATCTGGCTTCGGCCGTCGTGCCGATGGTGATGCGCAGGTAGGAATCCACCTCCGGAGCGCTGAACCAGCGGACTAGGATTTTATGGTCTCGCAATTTAGCCAGCCATTGCCGGGCGGAGTAAACCGGCGGCCGGGTCAGAATGAAGTTCGTTTGGCTGGGCAGCACCCGGAATCCAAGCTTGGTGAGTTCCCGCGAAAGTTCCTCGCGCGTCGCGATGATTTTCTTGAAGTTCCCCTGATAGTAGGGCAGGTCGTCCAGTGTCGTTTCGGCGGCAATCTGGCCGAGTCCGTTCACGTTGTAACTGTCCCGGAGCCGGTGTAAGGCACCGATCAGTCCGGGGTGGCCGACCAGATAACCCACGCGCTGGAAACAGAGGGAATAGGCCTTGGAAAAAGTTCGGGCCGCTAAGACATGGGGGAACTGCAGGGCCAAAGCCAGGGCGTTCTCCCGGGCGAAGTCCACATAGGCCTCATCCAGCACCACGACTCCCTTTTGTGCGCGGCATAGCTTTTCCAGCGAGGCTGTCTCATAACCGCGACCGCTCGGGGCGTTGGGTGTCGTGATCAGTGTCAGCGCCGAATGAAATTGCCAAGCCTTTCCCCGCTTCAACTCGGCCACCGATGGCAGCGAGAAGTCAGGATGGAGAGGTACCGCGTTTTTCCGCGCGCCATGACTGTCTGCCAGCACCGGATAGAGCGAATAGCTGGGGGTGAAATATTGAACCGTGCCGGAGTCGCCCTCCATTCCAGGTTCAACAAATCCTCGCACAGCCAGTGCCAATCCCTCGTCCGACCCGTTGCTTACCAGGATGTTTTCGATCCGGCAGTTGTGCAGTTGCGCGAGTTTTTCCCGCAGCCGTTCGGCTGAGGGATCGGGATAGAGTCTGAGCCTAGCATCGACGGCGGCGCGCACAGCGGCGCGCACGCGGGGGGAGGGCGGGTAGGGGTTTTCGTTGGTGTTGAGTTTGATCAGCCCCGGGATTTTCGGCTGTTCCCCCGGCACATAGGGATGCAATGCCTGCACCAGCGGACGGATCAGTGAATTAAGTTTGGCCATTTGTGGCCCATAATGCACCTGCGGGGGCGGCTTGAAAACAATTTCCCGCGACGCAATTTCCTGCGGGCCTGCGGCCGAGTCTGGCGGCGGGACCTATTGTTCCGCATAGAACGCGTCCACCTTGGCCGCAACGTCGCGGTAGCCTATGTCCACCTCGTAAATCTGTTTGAGTTGCTCCAGGGCTTCGGCGCCTTTGCCCATGTCCTGCAGCACGCAGCCCAAATTGTAGATGAGCTCCTTTTTCTCCTCATCAAACACGATTTTCTCCTTGATGGCGTTTTGGAGGGTGCGCGCGGCCAAATCATGCATTTTGCGCCGGGCAAAACATTGGGCCAGATAGTTCATGGCCGGGAAGCGTTTGTGGGGGTTGTTTTGAGCCTTTTGCAGTTCCTGGATGGCTTCGGCAATCTTTCCGGCCTGGAAATACAGCACCCCCATTTCAAAACGGATCGACAGATCGGTGGGGAATTTTTCCACGCGTTTTCGGCAGTCTTCGAGTTGAA
>Ga0209829_10001288_pt1 | contig 20743 bp, 19 predicted proteins | sample C_140205_EF_Meta_FD_187311 | JGI IMG/M metagenome (GOLD analysis project Ga0209829, IMG submission 187311) | Freshwater microbial communities from Lake Croche, Canada to study carbon cycling - C_140205_EF_MetaG (SPAdes) (version 2) | ecosystem: Environmental > Aquatic > Freshwater > Lake...
CGATGAACTTCTTGGTTAAGCGCATGCTCAGGCGATTGATCGCAAGGTGCACCAGGCGCACGAGTTGCCATGAAATCAGTACGATGAAAACCATTCTGACCGTAATCAGTAAAAAACGTCCTAAAAACGGTAGCAGGTTTTCGGACGAAGCGACGATGAGTTCGTTCACGTTTTTGGTAGCAAAGTGTATTGCGCTTGCAACTCGCTAATATGGTGCACCGCGGCCAAAAAATCATCTCCCCATTTTTGCAGGTTGTAATATTTAACAGTTGCATTCATGTTGGTCATTCGTGACTCGGCCTCTTCAGGGCGCATGGCCAGTGCCTGCAAGATCTTATCCTGCAGGTCTCGGGGGTCATTAGGATTTGTCAGTAGCGCGTCCTTGAGAACGGCGCTAGCCCCGGTGAACTCTGACAACACGAGCACACCCTTGCCACCAGTCATTCCTTGCACAGCGGCGTACTCCAACCCAACCAAGTTCAAACCATCGCACAAAGGCGTAATCCACATGATCTGTGCTTTCGCATAAAACGCAGCGACCTCTTCAAAAGCATAGCTCCGAAAAAAGAAATTGAGTGGTTGCCAGCCAACCTTCGAAAAACGACCATTGATGCGCCCAGCAACCTGTTCGATTTGTCGAAGTAAATCGTCATAGATATTCATGCCGCTGGCCGCCGGGACACAAATAGCAATCAGTTTGATTTGGCCGTGTAGCGCGAGATTGTTTTCTAACAGAGATTCATAGGCTAAGAGCTTTTCAAGAATCCCTTTTGTAAAATCTAACCTCTCGACCGATAGAATAATTCGAGTGCCGTTGTACTGCTCATCGAGTGATTGTTTAGTATCGCGGTAGACGGCTGAAGTGGTGGCTCGACGGATGCGTTCCATATCAAGTCCGACGGGATGTGCGCCAAGTCCTACAATTCGGTCATTGACTCGAATCACGGTACTCATTTTTTCGACACCTACCGCGCAACCATAGGTTTGAAACCGCGGCGCACATGAGATGCTTTCCAGTATTTCAATTGGCGCCATACCTCTGACTACATCCACAAAATTTTCGACCTGGCGTGGAATATGAAAGCCGATGTAATCACACTGAAGCAAGCTCGCAATGATTTGTCGGCGCCAAGGCAATACATTAAAAATATCGCTTGACGGAAAATGCGTATGATGAAAAAACGCGATGTTCAAGTCTGGTCTGAGTGCGCGTAAATAAGCCGGAACCATCCACAGGTTGTAGTCATGTAGCCAAACCGTCGCGCCATGAGCGGCCTCGCGCGCGCTGGCCTCTGCGAAAGCTTTGTTCACTTGTAAAAAAACTTCCCAGTGGGCCTCGTTGAAATTGGCTCGCTCCCCAAAAGTATGTAGTACGGGCCAAAACGCTTCTTTCGAGAAACGTTTATAAAAAATATCAACCTGCTCGCTTGTCAGCGGAACTCGGGCCGCCGTCAAATTCGGAAAGTTGACGGTATCAACCGCAGTGTGTACTTCAAACGTGCCGCTGGGGTGATCGTTGATGGCCCAGGCGACCCACGAGCCTTCTGCTCCGCTGCGAAAAAAACTGAGTAAGGTTGGGATGATGCCGTTGGGCGATTTGGGTCTGCGACGAACCGTCACCCCGTTCTGCACAGTTTCTTCGTAGGGCAGGCGGTGGTAGACCATGACAAGGTCTGCACTGCCCTGAATTTTGGGTTCGGGGATCATGACTCCTCGTGCTTTGTCGCCGAGAAATCCAAAATGTGCCAAGGCCTCAAGGATTGCACCACAGCCATTCTTGCGAGCGTTTAAAATTTGAGTGTCGTTGCTTGGTGGACACAGCAACGTTAGGTTTTCATTGTTGGTCATGACAACGTGCATCGAGCCACCCAAATGATCGCGTGCCTCTTCGGTCAAAGAGTTTGTCGCAAACAGCACGCAGGTGGGGTCTAGTTTGATGTGTTTGACAAGCATAGCCAAAGAGCGGCTTTTACTAACGCCTTTGGGTAACACCTCAAGAAGTTGATTTTGACTAAATTTGTAGCTACAACCCAGGGCTTCAATGCGCGCAATTAATTCAGGCGTGAGCGCCTCTGGCTCGCACAAGTAGGCGCAGCGATTGCGTTGTGGCACTTCTTGACGCCTGATGCCCGGGACATTTTCCAAGGCTTCGCTGACGACGTGTTCGCCTGGCCAATGGGCTTCGATTGAGGTTTGAATAGCAACCATTGGCAAATTGTCAGCATCGTTGACTGTTGCACCCGAATCGCAGATTAGATAAGTCGGCAGCGGGAGCGTCGGATCGTCAAGTAACGGCATGACGGATTCTTGGCCACGATCTGTCATAAAGACGAGTTCGATGTTTGGCAGTCGTGAAATAAGTTGATATAACTTGAGCCTCTCTTGGGGCTGCCCTAACAAAAATACTTCGTCAAGATCGCAGGCGATCATGACTCTACCTGAGCCAGGCGCTTTGATGATTGGATGCGTGTCTGTCATGGTAGCTGTCATGTGATCGAGCTCCTTTTGTAAAAGTGTGAAATAGCCTCGGCAATGCCCTCGCAGCCAATCCCGACCGAATGTAGAACCGTTGGCATGTCTCGTGTGGCCTCAAGCAGAGCAACTTCGCTGCCACTGACGCATACGCCGTTGAAACCGTGCATGTACATTGAAAGATCGTTCAGCGTGTCTCCGGCTACCAGTACGTCTGCTGTTTGAATGTTGAGATGACGAACCAATCTTTTTAAAGAACTACCTTTGTTAATGTTTTTAGGCAGCACATCAAGATAATGTCCAGCCGAAAACAGCACATCGCAGTCAAGCGGCAGTAGTCGCTCTTTGACGCTGTTTGCTAAGGCAACTGAGTCACAATAAAAAGAGCACCGTCTGGCTTGCGGTTGCTGTTGGCGCTGCAGCAGGCTCAGGCCTGTCAGGGCCTGCATCACTGCATGTTCACCTGGCCATTGCGCATCGATTTCGTCGATAAATTCAGCGATGAGCTCACCGCTGTAATCTGCGATGCTTGCGCCGACATCACCGATGATGAAGTCAGGTTGAGGCAGACTCGCGTCTTTGAGTAGCGGCAAGACTAGAGGGATGGCACGGCCGGTGACATAGATAAGTTGAATATTGTTCTCAAGCTTGAGCCATTGATATAAATCTCGCCGTTGCCTTGGGTTGCCAGCGAGAAAGGTGCCATCCAAATCGGTTGCGAGTAACATGCGTGATCTTTCCTTTGTAAGCTGGTCAACGGTCAGTCATCCTGCCTCCGTGAGTATCCGAAGTCGGTTAACAAAATCATTGCTTTAGGCAACGACATACCAGGGGCGATACGACTATCGAGTAAGACCCGATCCGTAGGCAAGGGCATGCCATCAACTGCTTGGATCACGGGTAGGTCACCCCCGCGTATGAGGGCTTCTACATTTGAAGCGGTTATCGACGAGTGCGATAACGCGAAAGACAGAGCGTGAGCTCAGTGAAAGTAAAAACTGTAAATCCATTGTGGCACAGTCAGAGCGATTTTGCACGCTTTGATTTTTTTGCACGGGCGCAAGCGCAGGTAACTACCGGGTGGCGGCGTGCCGCACATTGAGCTGGGCGTAAAAGGTGGCCCCTAGCGAGCTGCGTGAGCTCTTGAGTTTTTAATAACTGAGGCGCTGCGGTGCGGAGCGCGTTACGAGCCGGATGCTGCGAAATAGTTGAGCGTTTTTCTGCTGCGTTCAACCCTACTTTCAAGCAAACGCACGCAGCTTGTTAGCACAAAGCACAGAGTGAAGTAAATAACTGCGAGAAGCAAGTAGACATCAAATGGGCGTGTTAGCAATATTGAATTGACTTGACTTGCTGCAAAGGTCAACTCATTCACGCTGATCACGTAGCCAAGAGATGTTTCTTTAATTGTCGATATAAATTGACTCAAAATGCTGGGCAATACGTTATAGAGAACCTGCGGCAACACGATGATTCTTTGAGTCTGCATAGGCGTTAATCCCAGTGCGCAGGCTGCCTCAGTTTGACCCTTTGGTAGCGCCTCGATTCCTCCTCGAATGACCTCCGCCAAGTAAACACTCTCATACATCACTAGCGCAAAGAGCATTGTGATGACTCCGGGCACAGAGGTGCCGAGTAGTGCAGGCATTCCAAAGTAAGCCCAGAAAATAAACATGAGTAAGGGCAAACCACGCACAAGATAGACCAAAATCTGAGCAATCTTACAAAGCGCGGTAACTGGACTTGTCAGCGCCATGGCGATTACGATGCTGCAAGGAAAGGCCAAGCCGATCCCGCACACGGCAAGGACGAGTGTCATTGCTAAACCACCGAGTGGGCCGTTTGGAAACTGCCCAACTAAGAGTAATAGCCAGTAGTTCTGAATAATATCAATCATGCTTTATCGACGGGCCATCTTAAAGTGACGCTCTAAAGCACGTCCACTGAACATGATGCAAAACGACATGGTTAGATAACAAAGTGTCGCAATAGCAAAGATTTCAAATGTTCTGAAAGTCTGGCCTTCAATTTGACGGGTTGCATAAGTCAGTTCTGCCACGCCGATCGCCATCAGTAGGCTAGTGTTTTTTAGCAGTAACAGCATTTCGTTGACTAGCGAAGGGATGGCATGTCTCAGCGCTTGCGGAATAATGACATAGCACATGGCTTGGATAAAACTTAGTCCTAGCGCGCGTGCAGCTTGTAGTTGACCCGTTGAGATTGCCCGCATACCACTACGCAGATCTTCGCTGACGTAGGCGGCCATACATAAGCCGATCGCGACTGCTCCCGAGAGGAACGCCCCGCCGTGTTGGTTAAGCCAAGACTGTACAGGTGCTGGAAGTAAAGCGGTGATTCCAAAATACCAAAATAAAATCTGTACCAGCAGGGGTACGTTTCGATGATAGGCAACATAACCCGCAACAAAACGAACTGTGATGGGTTGCCCAGCGGCTCTGATTGTTGCGAGGATCGCGCCAATCGAAAACGCTAAACACCCAGCCAATAATGTGAGCTGCAACGTCGACACGATTCCCTGATAGAGAATCGTGCCTGACTCATTTTGCAACAGCTGTAGAAAGAGGAACTCAGTTGACATATCGAGGTGTTTAATGAGACCTAAGAACAATCCTCGCAGTTTACAGAGCGTCGTCGCTATTTAAAGAGAATAAGTCAGCCCTCACCCTTGGATTGGTGCAATGACAAACTCACGTGGCGCTTTGTAAGGACTGTCACTACCTAGCCATTTTTTGAAAATATTTGTTGCATCGCCGTTTTTTTCCATCGCACTCAGTTTTTCGTTGACAGCTTTAAGCATGGAAACTTCACCCTTTTTAACACCAACTCCCCAGGCTTCAGCCATCATCGACTCTGGCAGAATCGTCATTTTGACTTTGTCCGCGACTTGATCCTTGAATTTAATCAAGGTCAACTCCGACAAGGCGAAGGCTTCAACTTTGTTTTGTACCAAGGCCATGAAGGCTGTTGGTGGATCCTGAAAGGTCACAACTTTTGCTGTCGGGACTTTTTTAATGACTGCCGTTTCAGAGGTTGAGCCTTTTGGTGCGCTGACTTGTTTGCCACCTAGATCGTTAATGCTCTTATAGCCGTCAGCGGTGCGCGTCATAATTTTTTGCTGACTCACAAAGTATTGATGGCTGTAATCAATCTGCTCTGCCCGTTGGGGGGTATAGCCCAGATTGGCAATCACAATATCTACACGTCCTTGGCTTAATTCAGGAATACGCGCTTCGACTGCGAGCAATTTCAGCTCAGTTTTGACTCCGAGGCTGTCTGCAATTGCTTTGCAAAAATCAACATCATAGCCTTTGATTTCGCGCGTGGCTTGATCGGCAAAGCTGAACGGTTCAGACGTACCTAATGTCCCACAAATCAAGGTTCCTCTTTTTTTAACATCATCGAGTTGGTCGGCGAAAACAGCTTGCGTTGCGAAGATACCGGTCGCTGCTACGATCGCCAGCGAATATTTTTTAATGTTGTACATAGAAAACTCCGAGAGAGATTGAGGATTAAGTGAGAGCCAGTACTGCGTGTCTAATACGATTACAACCATCAACAATTAAATCTGAGGTTGTGGCAAAGGACAGGCGTAAGTGATTGGGTGCGCCGTATGAAGTGCCATCAATTGTTGCTACGCCTGCTGCTTCAAGTAAATAATTCATGATGTCGAGATCATCTTTAATCATCAAACCCTCTTGGGTTTTTTTTTCAACTAAACCTTCGACCGAAGGAAATACATAAAAAGCGCCATCTGGTGGGGGGCACTGCACGCCTGGAATGAGATTTAGCTGCGTCACCATCAGGTCGCGTCGCTCTTCAAAGAGCTGAGACGCCTCTTTGATGCACTGCTGAGAGCCGTTGAGTGCTCGGGTCGCGGCGTACTGACTCATAGCGTTTGGACAAGTGGTACTTTGCGTAATGAGCAAGTTAATGGCTTTGATCAGTTTCACGGGGCCAGCACCATAACCCACACGCCATCCTGTCATCGCAAAGGCTTTCGATAAACCGTTGATCACCAGACTGCGCTCTGCTAAATCAGGGGCGAGGCTTACTATCGCTTGATGTTGGGCCGAGCCATAGACGAAGTGTTCATAAATTTCGTCCGTCATAATCCAGACTCGTTTATGTTTGCGTAGAACTTGAATCAAGGCATTTAATTCGCTTTGACTGTATACCGCCCCGGTCGGGTTGTTTGGCGTATTGAGTATGACCCACCGTGTCAGGGGTGTAATGCTTGCTTCAAGTTGGTCCGGTCGGAGTTTGAAGCCCTGCTGTGCAGAGCAAGGTACGATGACTGGGACCCCACCATTAATGCTTACCATATCGGGATAGGATACCCAATAGGGGGCGGGAATAATGACCTCGTCACCCACCTCAATCGAAGCACAAAGTGCGTTAAAGATCACTTGCTTTGCACCACAGCCCACGACAATTTGATCAATGTCGTACGTTAGATCATTTTCGCGTTTTAGCTTATCAACAATGGCTTTCCGTAAAGCTGGTGTACCCATCGAACTGGTGTATTTGGTCTGCCCGAGCTTCAATGCTTCAATGCCCGCGTCAATAATATGTGCGGGCGTGGCGAAATCGGGCTCTCCAAGGGTGAAGTCTACGATCGTGAACCCGCGTGCTCGTAAGGCTTCTACACGGGCTTTCGCGGCCATGCTTGGAGATGGTTTTATTCCTTGAAATCGCTCGGCGACAATCCCTGTCATTGAAAAATCCCGTCAAGTTAGTATCGCCTGCCGAGGGGCACACGGATATTGTTACGACGTCTTGCTCAATGAGTGATTTTGGCCTCCATGAATAATTAATAAAAGCGATATTTATTCATCATAAAACATCAATAAAAGCGATATGATTGTGTCTGCTGAGTGCGTTGAGGGTGGGAATGACGTTCAAACAATTAGAAGCACTTTATTGGGTTGCCCATCTGGGAGGCTTCGCCGCGGCAGCGAGCCGCCTGCACACAACACAGTCAGCGATCTCTAAACGTATTCAAGAGTTAGAACTCGTGTTCAACACGCAACTGTTTGACCGCAAGCAACGAAGTGCGCACCTGACAGAAAAAGGCCAAGAGTTGTTTTTGCTTTCGCGGCAGTTACTCACTCAGCGCGATGCGGCAATCGAACAGTTCAGCCGCCCCGAGGTCGTACAGCGTCGCTTGCGTCTTGGCGTCACCGAATTGACTGCTATGACGTGGTTGCCAAAACTGGTACGCGCTATTCAAGAGCGCTATCCCAAAGTGATTATCGAACCCGATGTCGATTTGAGTCTCGATCTGAGAGATAAGCTGCTCAACGATGAGCTCGACCTTATTGTCATCCCAGATGTCTTTCAAGATGCCCGTTTCATGGCCAAACAACTTCTGCGCGTTGAAAGCCGCTGGATGGGTAGCCCTTTACTTCTGAAGACCCAAAAAATAAGCAATTTGAAAGACTTGGTTAAACATAGACTTCTGGTTCAAGGAGAAAAATCCGGAACCGGCATTTTGTATGATCGGTGGTTTAAGTCGCTTGGTCTTAAGCTCGCGACAACAACCAGTACCAATAACATGATTGCCTTGATCGGCATGACCGTCGCTGGGCTCGGTTACAGCTATTTACCTAGGGATTGTTTGTCTTTGTATGTTGATACTGGTGTCCTGAAAATCATGGACATCAAACCTGTTTTGCCCGCGGTACCTTACGTTGCCTTGACGCGAAGGGATCGGCCTAGCGTATTGCTTGACTCTGTTATTACGCTTGCACAAGAATGCTGTGACTTCTCTAAAATGTTTAGTACGTAGGTACGGATTGTTTTAGGCTTTTTTTTGATGTTGAGGGTGTTAGATTTGTGATAGTTTTTCTAGCGCCAGTTCTCTGAGCTTGACGCGCTGAAATTTTTGTCCGTTGGCACTGGCTGTGGTTGGAAATTAGTCAACAAACCAAAGATGTGCGGGGATTTTGAACGTGGCTATTGTTTGGGCGACACCTTCGAGCGGCAACTCGGTGGGCTGTGCAGAAAAATATGTTTGACGTGCTCGCTTAGCGTTTTTTGCGTATGAATGACAAGCTTGGGGCCCTTGGTCGTGCCCGAGGTTGTGAAAAAAATGACCGGTAGGTCTTCCAGCGCTAATGTTTGAGTGGCGTCTGGATTTTGCTCTAGTTGTGCAAACGCGTGCGCTGCGAGTTGCGTCAGTTTGAAAGAATCAGTCGCCGTACGTTGCAGTAATGCGTCGCCAAAATTTTTGGGTGGATGACTCGAAGAGCTGGCCGCCGATTTTGCGAGCGTTGGCAAAAAGTGTAAAGCCGGGCGGTCTAGAAGAGTCGTGGGTGTGCGGTCATCGGCATCGACCATCATGATCGTTTTGAGATGTGTCAAGTCACTGGCATCCACGCCCTCGACGACTTGCGCAAAATCAATTTTGCGAAAATTCAATTGCAAGATTAAGAACTGAGCCTGTGAGTTTGCCAGGATGTAGTGCACTTCGTGACTGCGGTATTTTGTATTGACCGCCACCAGTGTGGCGCCTAAGCGTGCCAGCGCAAAAAAGATGGCAAGCCATTCAACACGATTGATGAGCCACACCGCAACATGATCGCCTTGGATCAGCATGGTTGCATCGGGTGCTTGAACTAAGTGATGTTGATAGATTGAGTGCAAGGCGCATGATTGCGACATGTTAGTAGCGTTCCGTCTGCGATGTGCAGTGCCGCAGCCAATGGATAGAGTTTTGTCTGCGACGCGCTAGACTGATAATTATCAATAGAGTTCCATCAGGTCGGCATTGTTACTGAAATCTTCGGGCTTACCTTCGCGAATTAATTGACCGGATTTCATGACGATGACGCGATCTGAAATCTTGAGGGCTTCACGAATATTCTGCTCGACGATTAAAATCGACATTTTGCGTTCTTGTTGCAGGGCTCGGATGGGACCAGCTAAATCCTGAAACAACTTTGGCGCCAAGCCAATTGAGGGTTCATCAAGCAGCAGGCAGCGCGGCTGACCCAGCAGGGCACGGCCGAGTGACACCATCTGCTGCTGGCCGCCCGAGAGCGTGCCTGCGCGCTGTGTATAAAACTTTTTGATCATGGGCAGTACATCCATCACCCACTCGAGTCGCGCCGCTTGTTCGCCTGCAGCGATGCCATTGGCCCAAAAGCCCAGTCGCATGATCTCGGCGACCGTTAAGCCAGGGAACACGCCTCGGCCCTCTGGGACGAGAGCAATCCCCGCCGCGTTCATGCCGCGTGGATCGGGCTTGGCGATGGTGCTGCCTTCTAGCGTAATCGTCCCTTCGGCTAACGGCACCAGGCCGAACAAGGCTTTCAATAAAGTCGACTTGCCAGCGCCGTTATGCCCGATCAGGCAGAGCACTTCGTTGTAGCCAAGACTGACATCAAAGTTGTCCAGTACAGGTCTGCCACCGTAACCTACGCGCAGGTTCTTGGCTTCAATAAAATTAGCCGCGGTCATGCGCGCTCTCCGAAGTAGATGGCTGCGAGGTGCGGATCTTTTAGGATGTCTTCTGAACTGCCCTGCGCCAAGAGTTTGCCTTGGTCCAAAAACGCGACACGATCCGAAAGCTTAATGACGATGTCCAGATTGTGCTCAATGATGCAAATCGTGATGCCGCGCTTTGCATAATCGCGCAATAGGGTCACGAAGCGATCAAAAGAGCGTGGGTCTAGACCTGATGCGGGTTCGTCAAGCAACCAGAGCTTGGCCTCGCTTGCCATAATCCGCGCAAGACTTAAAAACTTGCGTTCGGCGTAGGCCAGGTCAACCGCACGTTCGTGACGTTTATCGATAAGCTGTGTTTCTGTCAAAATTTCAGTGACGCGTTGCTCGGCTGTTTTGCGTCCGCCTTGCCAAAGCCAACTGCTGCGCTCTGTGACTGTCATGACGTTTTCTTCGACCGTCATTTGACTGTAAAGCCGTAAATCCTGGAAGGTACGTGCGATACCCAAGCGGGCAACCTGCCAGGGCTGAACGCCCTTAAGTGGCTGACCCAGCCAATGTACCGTGCCACTAGTCGGGATTAAATGCCCCGTAATTAGATTAAACAAGGTAGTTTTGCCCGCACCATTTGGCCCCACCAAGGTGGTAATCACACCGGCTGGCAGATCTAGCGTGACATCATCAATGGCCTGCAAGCCGCCAAAGTTTTTATTTAGATTTCTGATCTGTAGCAAGATTTCTTGCGACGAAGCTGAAGCCGTCATGCTGACTTCTCCTTGCTGCGGCCACCCACCAAACCGCCTGGGCGAAACATCATCAAGAGCACCATCGCTAAACCATAAATGATTTGCTGAATCGAGCCGAGTTCAGTGGGGGGCAAAAATGGCAGATAGGTCAGGGCGGCCGGCAGTGACATGAGTAGCGCCGCGCCGACGACTGGCCCAAACAGCGTACCAGTACCACCGATAATGACCATCGCCATTAACAGAATCGAGGTCTCGAGCATGAAACTTTCGACATTGATAAAACTGATGTAGAAAGCGTAGAGCGATCCTGCTACACCGGCTAAGCCGGCCGCTACGGCGACCGAAAGCGTTTTGATGGCGTTGACATGCTTGCCATAGGTTTGCGCCGCCGACTCACTATCCCGAATCGCCATCAGGCTGCGACCAAAACTTCCACGCACGAGCAGTGCAGTGATGCCCACAACGATGCCTAGCACGACAATCGCAAGCGCTAAAAATGCAGTGTCGTCGTTGAAGGTGTAGCCCCACAGCTTCGGGCGTGGGATACCGATCATGCCACCTAGGCCACCCGTGATGGATTTCCATTCAGAGAAGATCGTGACGCCAATCACTTGTAAGCCAAGTGAGGCGGCCACAAAGTATTCGCCGCGTACCCGTAATGCTGGCAGCGCGAGCGCCATCGACAACACGGCTGAGATGGCAGCCGAAGCGGCCATGCAAAGTAGTAACGAATCAGATGCATGCATCGCGATGTATGCGGTGGCGTAAGCACCCACGCCAAAGAAGATGGCGTGCGCGAGCGAAAAAATACCTGCGTAACCCATGATGAAATTCAAGGTCAAAGCCAAAATCGCATTGATGCAAAACAGTACTGCAATATTTTGAAGATAGGCAATCATGTGATGTTCTCTTTTAGGACACAACCGCGCGACCGTACACACCACCGGGGCGGAACAGGATGAACAAGAACAAAATCACAAAGGTGACAGCTTCACTCCATTGCGGGTCAATCACAGCAAGGCACAGGTTTTCAGCCATCCCTAAGATCAGGCCCGCCATGGCGGCGCCGCGTAAGCTACCCACCCCACCGACAATCGTGGCTGCGATGCTAATTAACATGACGTGGTTGCCCATGGCAGGGTTTAAGCCAGAGGTCGCTGCGGTCAAGATGGCTGCCGGCACAACTAGAATCGAGCCGATTAGAAAGACATATTGCGAAAGTAAGCGGGGTGTTAAGCCATAGACCTCAATGAGCGTTGGATTTTCACCCAAGGCTCTGAGAGCGATACCCATACTGGTCTTGGTCAGCAACCACTGAAGCGCCATAAAAAATACGATCGCACAAACAATGACAACTGCCGCAATCGGCGCAACGTACAGGCCAGGCAGCACCTCAAGACTTTTGCTCAGCGGAGTTGAGACGGTGACGGCACCGCGGTCAAAGATCATGGCAATCAAGTTTTGAACAATGATGGCCATACCAAATGAAGCGACAAAGACTGTAAAGAAAGAACCTTCGTGGCGTTGGATGATTGAATACACGTAGCGATCAAGCAACACACCAAATACGCTGGCCGCGATCGTGGCAGCAAGTGCTGCGACCGGCCAGTTGATGTGCAGCACCGAATAGCACTCGTAAAAAATATAACCGGCGATCGTAAAGGTTGCCCCATGCGCAGCGTGAAAAATGCGAGTCATGCCAAAGATCAGCGAAAACCCGGCGGCAATCAGCGCGTACAGCGCGCCAGTTTGCAGGCCATTGATAAATAGTTGCGCAAACAGCATAGGGCGTTATCCTAAATAAATCTCAAGCAACAACAGACTATTTGCCCGCTGATACGACTTTGGTGGTGCCATCGCCCACAATTTCGTTGATCTGGATGGGGGCTTTGACGGTACCATCCTCTGCAAACGAAACTGTCGCGCCGACAAACTCAAACGATTTCGTGGCTTTACGCTGCGCTAATAAGTTTTCGCCAGTGACAGGTTTGCCCGCTTTTTCGAGTGCTGCAGCCAATTCTGCAAAGGTCAATACTGCGTTGTAGTAGTTCACAACGTATGCGCTGGGCTCTTTGTTGTATTTTGCTTTGTAGTCTGCAACCACGCGTTTTGTTACTGGATCGTCGCGTGTCAGATTGAGTTGCTGTCCAGAAAAATACACGCCTTTGGCTTCAGGTAATGTAGCCACTGAGGGTGTCGAAATCGCCGAGTAGCTGGCGATTGGCTGGCTAATGGCATTATCGCGTAACTGTTTAATGAGTTGCACTTGTTGATTGCCATACGAAGCGATGTAGACCACGTCGGGCTTAGTGTCACGAACGCGTGCGGCGATACCAGAAAACTGTTGGGCAGTTGTGGGGATTGAAAAAGTTCCGACCATTTCACCGCCGGCGGCTTTGATCTCGGTTGAAAGCTCAGTCAAAAGAGATTGTCCAATTGGGTCATCAACATAAATCATTGCGACACGCTTGAAGCCTTTTTCTTTGACTAAAAATGGAGCCATGACCCGAACTTCAAAGTTCGCCAAAGGGATGGTGTTCCAGAAGTATTCGCCTAGCGTTGCCAGATCGGGGCCTACGCCGCCGCCATTCGCGATCACGGTTTTGGTGCGGGCGCCCACTGAAGCGACGGCTTTGGATACGCCCGTAAAAGCAGACAGGGCAAATGGAACTTTTGTAACGTTGATCAATTTGGTTGCAGCGGTGACGCCTTGAGCCGGCAGCGCCTGGCTATCTTCGTAGACGATCGAGAGTTTGCCTGACAGTTTTTTATCGGCGTTGATGTGTTCAATTGCTAGATCAGCGCCCGAGCCAAAAACTTGACCGTATTCGGCGTTGGGGCCGCTCATCGGGAAAATTGCCCCGATCGTGTAGTCTGTTGCGGTGGCCGGTAAAGCCCAGGCAGCCTGCATAAGGGTAAGCCCTAGGATGATTTTTTTCATGATGTTGCTCCTGAGTGTGGTGTCACGAAGGCAGGCAAGATGCTTGGCCGAGGACAGCAGTTTTATTATCGTGCGCTTTTGCACGCATGGTTTGACCTGCCGCATTCTTTCAGGATTTTGCCTCTGTGTCCAACCATTATTCGGCCTTGCGCGCGGGTGGCAGTTACTCACTCACACCCGCCACCCCTTAGAAAGAAGATTATTTTTTGATACCAAGAATTTCACTCAATACCTCGTCAGTGTGTTGCCCTAACGTCGGGGCTGCACGTCGATACTGAACTGGCGTAGCCGAGAAATTCATCGGGCTCGCAGTAGTGGGGCTTGAGCCCCCGGTTGGGTGAGGGATGTTTTTCCAGATATCGCGCGCAATGACCTGAGGATGTGCAAACACTTGATCAATTGTTTGAATCGGGCCGCAGGGCACACCCACTGCTTCTAACTTTGCGATCCAGTCATCACGTTCACCCCCTGCCATGATTTGTTCAAGCACGGCAATGAGTTCAAGACGGTTGATGATACGGGAGTGGTTGGTGGCAAATTTTGGATCGATGCCGTAGTGTGCAATGCCCAGAACCGTGCAAAAGGCTCTGAACTGTGAATCGTTGCCCACCGCCACAATCATGAAGCCATCAGACGTTTTAAATACTTGATAGGGCACTACGTTTTGATGCGCGTTACCTGCGCGGGTGGGCGTCACGCCCGAGGTCATATAGTTCAGATTTTGATTTGCCAGCATTGCGATATGGCAATCTAACAACGCAATGTCTAGGTGCTGGCCTAGGCCGCTACGATTGCGCTCTTGAATCGCAGCCAAAATTGCAACAGAGGCATACATGCCTGTGATGATGTCGGTGACGGCAACGCCAGCTTTTTGCGGGCCACCACCGGGCAAGTCGTCACGCTCGCCTGTGATGCTCATCAGGCCGCCCATTCCTTGAATCATGAAATCGTAGCCGGGGCGCTCTGCATAAGGCCCCGTCTGGCCAAAGCCAGTAATTGAGCAATAGATCAAGCTTGGGTAGGCATCTTTCATACTCTCGTAATCAAGTCCATATTGCTTTAGACCGCCAACTTTAAAGTTCTCGACCAAGATATCGCAATGCTTCGCGAGCTCTTTGACAAGTTTGATGCCCGCCTCGCTTGCCAGATCAATTTCGATCGAGCGCTTGTTGCGATTGGTGCTGAGATAGTAAGCAGCCTCGGCTGTGTCGTTGCCGTCTGTATCCTTTAAGTAGGGGGGTGCCCAGGCACGGGTGTCATCCCCGAGTTTTGGTCGCTCAACCTTAATGACGTCAGCGCCTAGATCGGCTAAATTTTGCGTACAAAAGGGGCCTGCCAACACGCGCGATAAATCAAGTACGCGGATTCCTGCTAACGGCGCGAGTCGTGGTGCCCCGGCCGCTTTGTGACTGTCACTATTTGTCATGGAGTGTTGCTTGATGAAGTTGAAACACGCCCAGTTGATGCAAATCTAACTGAAGCAGACCTTATTGATGCAAACTTAACTGCTGCAAACTTAACTGATGCAAACCTTCATGCACACGCCCTCTTTGGGCGTGTGCATGAAAAGGTGCTTAAGCTTTGATGCCAGCATAACCATGGCTTAACACCACGATGTCTCGCTCTTTGACCTTGGCTCTGAACCTAATGGCCTCGGGGCCTTCGCGCCACATTTCACAGACGAGCGTCTCGCCCGGAAAAACGGGTGACGAGAAGCGCGTGTCCATCTGTGTCAGTCGTGTTGCGTCATTGTTGCAGGCCGCCTGAACGATCGCACGTGCAGCGACGCCGTAGGTACACAGGCCATGCAAAATGGGTCGTGGAAACCCAGCGTTTGCAGCAACCTCTAAATCGGCATGTAAGGGATTGTTATCCGCACACAGGCGATAGATCAAGGCTGCCTGTGGCAAGGTAGGCAGTTCGCATACCAAGTCTGGTGTGCGGTCTGGCGTGGCTTGCAGTGCGGCGGGTGCTTCGTCGCTTTGACTCAAGCCGCCATCACCGCGGCAGAAGGTGGTTGAGGCGATGGTCACATACAGGTTGCCGTCTGGGTCTTGCAGCGTACGCTCTGACAGCACTAAGGCCCCTTTGTCAGCACCTTTGTCGATGACGTGGGTGATGCGCCCACGACCGATCACGCGCCCCGAGGTGGGCAACGGGCGGTGAATCTTTAGCCGTTGCTCACCGTGAACCAGTTTCACCCAGTTCACGCCGGCTTTCGGATCTTTCATCCAGAAGCCGGGGTAACCCAAGACGACGGCCATGGTTGGAAACGTCTGCATATTCTTTTCGTAGACGTACTTCAATTGCTCGGGATTCGTGGGCTCTTGTCCAAAGCCTATGCCGAGCGCGTACAGGATACTGTCGTTCTCGGTATAGGTCTGATCAACCTCTGGAAATTTCCAGTTTTTGATATTTTGATAATCCATGGTTAGATTGGATCCCAGTCGATTGCGTCGGGTGAGCGCTCTAAGGCCATGAAGTGATGGCGCATGGCGGGTGCGGCGATTTCTGCAATCGATTCTGGCGTCCACCCAGTGCTCATGTGTACCGAGCGGATTGGGCGCGGCTGACTAAAGAGCATGATTTCGTTGGCACGCACACCAAAGATTTGGCCTGTAACATCTTTTGCCGCGGGGCTCGCTAAATACACCGCCATCGGGCCAATCTTGTTGGCATCCATCTTTTGTAACTTTTCGACCCGTGCTTTCTCTTCAGGCGTATTGGCTGGAATCGAGCTTGTCATGCGGCTCCAGGCAAACGGCGCGATACAGTTTGAGCGTACGTTAAAACGTTGCATATCAAGCGCGATTGATTTTGAGAGGGCCGCGATGCCGAGTTTGGCTGCCGAATAATTGGCTTGACCCAAATTGCCGATCAAACCCGAGGTTGAAGTCATGTGCACGAAGGCACCTGATTCTTGTTCGCGAAAGTGATTGGCAGCGGCACGGCTAACAAAAAATGTGCCATTCAAATGCACATCAATCACTTGACTCCATTCTTCGTCGCTCATTTTATGAAAAAGGCGATCACGCAAGTTACCGGCGTTGTTGACCACAATATCAATACGACCGAAATGCTCGATCGCCGACTGGATGATTCCGTTGGCGCTGGCGCGGGTTGAGACGCTGTCTGTATTGGGCACTGCCTGGCCACCCGCCGCAAGAATCATGTCGGTGACTTGCTGTGCCGGGCCTGAGCCGGCGCCAGGGCCTTCGCCTGAGAGCGTTGCACCGATGTCGTTGACGACAACTTTTGCACCGGCCGCAGCCATCGCCATGGCAATACCACGCCCGATTCCGCCGCCCGCGCCCGTGACGACAGCAACTTTACCTTCCAACATTCCACTCATCTTGTGTTCTCCAGTGCAATCGTTTACACGATCTAATTGCGCGACACCTGAGGCGCCGCAAAAAAAATAACCCACGTACAGGGTATTCTATAGCCAACATAGTAGAGTGAATCCGAGGGCGGCGGTGTTCAGCATTCACAATGCGAGACTTCAGTGTTTTGGAATATTGCGCAGCGCGTGGCTGACTAAAAAATCAGGGATAACCCTAAAGGAAAAGTCTGAATGTTCAAACAACGATTGATACGCAGAGCGTATGCCGCTTTGACTCTTGCCGCTTTGAGCGTCGTCGCGTTGGCAACGCAGGCGCAAGACAAGTGGCCCGAGCGGGCGGTGACCTTTATTGTGCCGTTTCCGCCTGGTGGCCCAGTGGATACGGCAGCGCGATTGACCGCCCAGCCCCTTGCTCAGCTTTGGTCTGTTGCGACGCCGATCGAAAACAAGGCCGGAGCGGGTGGCATTGTTGGCGCGCAGGCGGCGGCCAAAGCCAGCCCCGATGGCTACAATTTTTTCTTTGCCGCCATTCACCATGCAGTGCTGCCTAGTCTGAAGCCAACTTTAAGTTACGACATTCAAAAAGATTTTGTCCCTGTTGGCTTGGTGGCGCGCTTTCCGATTGTGCTGGTCGTGCACCCAAGCGTTCCTGCTAATACAGTGCCCGAGCTGATTGCTTATGCTCGGGCCAATCCTAATAAGCTGTCGTATAGCTCGTCTGGCACAGGCGGTGGCACGCATCTGGCCGGTGAGTTGTTTAATAGTTTGGCGGGCACAACCATGCAGCACATCCCTTACAAGGGCAGCGCGCCAGCCATGCAAGACCTAGTAGGTGGGCAGGTGCAATTGATGTTTGCGGATGGTCCGTCGGCCTTGCCCTTCATTAAGGCTGGCAAGATTCGGGCTTTAGGTGTGGGTAATCCCACGCCCTCGGTATTTTTTCCGGATGTGCCAACGATTGCCGCTGCAGGCTTGTCGAATTATGAGGCCTACTCGTGGACTGGGGTCGTTGCTCCGGCCGGTACGCCAGCTGGTTCAGTTGCTCGGTTGAATGCCGATATGATGAAGGTGTTGTCTGATCCTAAAACGGCCCAGGCAATGATGAGCGCGGGTGCCGAGCCCGCCCCCGGTACGCCAGAAGAGTTTCGCGCTTTTCTAGCGAACGAAATTAAAAAATGGGGCGAGATTATTCGCTCGGCGAATATAAAGGTTGAAGATTAAGTTAGCGCATGACGTCGCGTTTCGCTTGTTCGTATTCAGCGATGAGTTGATCGACCAATTCACGCACAGACATAATCTTGTCGATTGCCCCAACGCCTTGCCCTGCACCCCAAATGTCTTTCCAGGCTTTGGGGCGTAAATCTTTATTGAGCGAAACCGAGCCGCCAACCTTGGCTGCCAAGACGTCTTCGGGTTCGATGCCCGCAGCAATGATGCTGGCCTTTAAATAATTGCCTGGTATACCCGTAAAGTACGGCGAGTAAAGAATCTCAGCGGCATCGGCATCAATGATCATATTTTGATAGCGATCGGGCGCCATGGATTCGGTGGTTGGGATAAAGCGGGTGCCCAGATAGGCGAAGTCGCAACCAAGCGCACGAGCAGCTAAGATGTCTTTACCATGCGAGATGCAACCAGAAAGAATGATCGGACCGCTGTAAAAACTACGAATCTCGTTGACCAAAGCGATCGGGTTGAGCGTCCCAGCATGACCACCGGCGCCGCTCGCCACCAGGATTAGCCCATCCACTCCGGCATCAATGGCTTTGCGTGCATGGCGAGCATTGGTGACATCGTGCAGCACGATCCCGCCATAGGGGTGCACCCGTTCAACAACAGTATTCGGTGCATGCAGCGAGGTAATAAACAAAGGAACCTCGTGCTGTGCGCAAATTTCTAAATCTCCCTCCCAGCGGGGATTGGACGGGTGCACGATCAGGTTTACGCCAAAGGGCGACACGACGGCATTTGGATGTTGTGATTGATAAGCGGCTAAACGCGTCTTGATCTCGTTTAACCAAGTGGGCAGTTCTTCTTGAGGGCGTGCATTCAGCGTGGGAAACGTGCCAATGACGCCTGCTGTGCACTGAGCAACTACAAGGTCAGTACCTGAGACTAAAAACATCGGTGCCCCGATGACTGGGAGGCGAGTTTGGGTTAAGAGGTGTTGCACTGCGGAAGTAGTTTTCACGTACATGCCTGAATCCTAAAGAGAAACCTAAAGCGGATAATGCATATGTTAAGCGCATCGGCGGTGATCTCGCCGCGTTGCTTGAAGTTCGGTCTGACAGGTTGGTGTGTCATCAATATTGCAAACGCTCGCCGAAGGTGACGAAGCTTGCTTTCAGATTACGCGCTTGCCTTTACCGCTTGCGTTTACTGTTGAAGATTTCCTTTAATAATCACGCGTTCCCACAAAGCATATTCGCGCAGGATACGTTCGTGAAGCTCTTTAGGGCTTGCCTGGTCAATCGTGTAGCCGCCGTCTTCGGCCGCCTTGCGAAAAGCTGGATCCCGCTTGGCAAGCTCAATTGCGTTCGAAAGTTTATTCACGACTTCAGTCGGCAGATTTTTCGGGCCCGCAACGGCAAACCAACCCACAACCTCGTAGTTTGCAATGCCCGCCTCGATCATTGTTGGGGTGTTGGGTAGGCTTGGATTACGTTCTTTTGAAGTTACCGCTAACGCGCGCGCTTGTCCGTTTTCGACAAAGACTTTACCCGTACTGATGGCATCAAACATAAAAGTAATTTTGCTGCCAATCACATCCATCATGGCAGGAGAGTTTCCTTTGTATGGCACGTGAAGCATCGGTGCCTCGGATAATTGCATTAAAAGCGCTGCTGATAAGTGGTTTGAACTACCGAACCCAGCCGAGCCAAAAGAGACTTTGTCTGGATTGCTCTTAGCGTAAGAGGTGAGTTCAGCCACGTTCTTGGCGGCTGTTTGCGGGCCAACCAACAAAACATTGGCGTAAATCACCACCGAGCCGAGCATGGTGAAATCCTGGAGAGGGTCAAAAAGTTTAGTGCGTTGAACGATTGGTGAAATCGTCATTGTTGGGCTTGAAATAAAGTTCAAGGTGTAACCGTCAGGTGCTGCTTTTGCCGTAGCATCTGCGCCGAGCATGCCGCCGGCGCCCGCGCGATTTTCAACTACGACTGATTGCTTAAGCTGTTCGCTTAAAAACCGTGAAAGTGTGCGCCCTGTGATGTCAACCGGCCCGCCCGGCGGGTAGCCCACGATAATTTTGATGGGACGCTCGGGCCAATTTGTTTGCGCCCAGGCAGGCGTGTTGATGCCGGCTGAGATCACCACGGCGCCCGCGATTGAGATGGCTACCAAGCGCATGCGTTGTGATAGTTTTTTTGACATGAAGTTGTTGTCGCCGAGTGCTTTTTGTTAGGTGTTTGAATGGCTCGCTGAGTCGTTTTTGTAGGCTTATTGAATCGTCGCGCCAGAGTCTTTAACGGCCTTGTTCCATTTGATGAGTTCGGCTTCAATATGAGTGCCAAAAGCCGCTGGTGATGAACCGACGGTGGTGTAGCCGCTTTCGGCTAATTGTGCGCGCACTTTTGGTTCGGCTCCCACTTCAGCAAAAGCTTGACTCAATCTGTTGATGGCCGCTGCAGGTGTCCCGGCAGGTGCCAAAATGCCGTACCAGACTGTGACCTCAAACCCGGGCAAGGTCTCGGCGATGGTCGGGGTGTTGGGCAAAATCGCAGCGCGTTCAAGGCTACTGACAGCAATGGCTTTAAGTTTGCCTGCCTGACC
>Ga0209829_10001290_pt1 | contig 20719 bp, 19 predicted proteins | sample C_140205_EF_Meta_FD_187311 | JGI IMG/M metagenome (GOLD analysis project Ga0209829, IMG submission 187311) | Freshwater microbial communities from Lake Croche, Canada to study carbon cycling - C_140205_EF_MetaG (SPAdes) (version 2) | ecosystem: Environmental > Aquatic > Freshwater > Lake...
CCGCCAAATCCCACATACTTTTCTTCGTGGACCTTGGTCATCACTTGCATCAAACCTTGCGCCCCCACATTGCTTTGGGCGAAGGGGTTAAAGCCAGATTCCACGGCCATCACCGCCAAAATTAGCGACGGTTCGATTTGGTTGCGTGGGCCTAAGTCATAAGCCTCGCTCACCAACGCGCTCAAAGGTTCGGGTGCTACGCGGTATTTCTTGCTGAGCCAATAGGCCAAATTCGCCTGTTGGCGGGGTAAATCGCGCGGGTCAACCGCAGTTGCGCGGTCCACGGCTTCTGCATCTGACTCCACGCCGGTCGAATCGTATTGGCGCTCTTGCAACCAGTTGATCAACTTAGATTCGGTCACGAGTCGCAGGTCTGGGCGCACGGCCAAAGCCACAATGAAAAAGAAAATAGACAGGCCCAACACCGCCAACCCGTTATGGGTGATGGCGAAAAACCCCTGCACTACGTCTGTCGCAAACATCCGTAGCCCGAGGTTTAGACGGGCGAGAAACTGTTTCAAAGGGAATCGTTCAAAAGCGGTCGAAGCGAAAATTTTAAAGCCTCAGCGACAATGTAGGGATATTTAGATATTGAGCCGTTACCGTGACCCATCCAGAAAATAAAACCCCAGACCTCTCCGCCCTTGATGCATTGACCGCTGGCGCCTTCACCGCAGCCACTTCGGGCGAGCGCATTGCGCTCCTACAAGCGTGGTTGCTCACCGAGCCCAGCCTGTCAGCCTTGCAAGACGTCTTCAAAGAAATGAGCCACCGTGACAAAGGTGCCGCCAAAGTCTTGCGCGACAGTATTGAAGAAAAACGCCGCAACAGCGAACAAGAGGCTTTGGCCCTTACCTGGGCTGAAAAAGGCGTTGCTCTGCGCGATGCACCCCGCATCAACATAGCCGACGCCATGGCCTGGCAACGCGACGCCGCCAAAGCGGGCGCCCCTTTGTCGCGTGAACCACTGGCGGGACTCAAAACTGCCTTGGCCGATCGCGTCAAGGCCATCGAAGATCTGCAACATCAGTCGCAAGTACAGCGTGAAGCTGCTGTTCTGTTAGCGCAACGTGTTGAAGTTCTCTCCACCAAACCTTGGCAAGACGCCCAAGCCCAGCGCGAAGCCTTGCAAGCGGATCTAGACCGTTGGCACGCCCAAGCCCAAGGGCTGACTGACGACGCGCAGTGGTCAAATGTCGACGCCAAATTTCCACCCGCCTTGCAAACCAGCGCCCAACAACTGCAAGCCGTTTGGCTGGCGTTTGGCGATGCTTTGCAACTGACTGAAGCCGCAGCCGCGGATCCTCAAGCCCCATTGCCAGCAGTGCCTGCTTGGGCAGAACAAATACGTCAGGTGCGCAACCCCTCGCAAACGCAATCTTCAAGCCAGACAGCTGAGCCCGCGCAAAACGCCCTAACCGCTCCTGCAGCGGGCGTAGCCAGCGAAGCAACGCGCAAAGTCAAACCGATGGGTGACAAGGTCTTGATAGACCAGCAGCGACTCGAACTCGCCATGCAGGCTGAAGCGCTGTTCAAGCCTGCCTCGACTAAAACAAAAGACAAAACGCCACCTACAGCTGAACCATTTCCGAGCGTAGCAGCCGAAGAGCCTAGCGAAAAAGCTTTAGAGGTTTCTAGTGCACTTGAACAAGCAGCACCGACAGAGGTTGCTCCAGCAGAGGCTTCCTCTGTTGCTGCAGAGAGCAATCAGGCAAGTGAAACAGCTGTAAAACTCCAAACGGAACTTACAAAAGAAGAGCCCGTTTTAGTTCCTGCCATGGGCGGCCGAAAGATGCAAGAGACCTTGCGCAATTTGCGTGAGGAATGGAAAAAAGTTGACAAACAAGCTGCGCCCAATCCTGCTTTGTGGAAACGTTTTGATGCGGCTTGTAACAAAGCCCATGTGGTGGTCGATGCCTGGCTCAAAGAAGCCCGCGCCCAAACCGCAGCTAACAAAGCCCAGCGCTTGGCTTTGATCGAAGAACTCAAAACTTGGTCGGCAGAACACGCCCAAGGCCCCGATTGGAAAGGTGTCTCTCGGCAGTTGTACCAATTCGCCCAACGCTGGCGCGAGAGCGGCCACTTAAGCGAAAAAATGTTCGCTGAATTGCAACCCCAGTGGAAAGCAGCCATCCATGCAGCGCACGAACCGCTAGAGGCCGTTCAAAAATCTAGCTTGGAACGCCGCAACGCCTTGATTGCAGAGGCGCAAGCTTTAGGCGCCGCCCCAACTCTGCGTATTGATGCCGTCAAAGCCTTGCAACAACGCTGGCAAGAAGAGGCCCAAGCCGTAGTGTTGGACCGTCGCTTGGAGCAAAAACTCTGGGACGCATTCCGTCAACCCATCGACGAAGCTTTTGCCCGTAAATCCAATGTGCGTGAGCAAGCGCAAGCGGCACTTACCCCACAAGACAAAGCCGTGATCGACGCGTCTAAAGCGGTGGAGTCAGCCGTGGCTAAAGGCGATGCCTCCGCTATTCGTGCTGCCATGCAAAACTTAGAGCGCGTCAGCCTTGGGGAGTTACCAGTGGCGGTGCCAAGTCCTGCGGTTGCGACAGAACCTGCAAAAGAAATTTCTCTCGATTCAAATCCAGCTCCAGAACTTTTGAACAATTCTGAAAGCGGCTTGTCGGCAGAAACCACAACAGAATCCGTACCAGAAATCACGCCGGAAGCCACAACAGATTTACCAGTCGAATCAGTAGTAACTCCTCCAACCCCCAAAGCCGCCCCTCGCCCCGTCGTCGCTGTCCGCGGCGACGATCGACCTGGTCAAAAACGTACTGAGTTACCGTCGCAAGGCGGCCGTGGACGCGACGGCAAACCTGGCGCTAAGGGCGCCATGGGTGGCAAAGCAGGTGGCAAGTTTGGCGACAAACCAGGTGGCTGGCGCGACCGCGAAGATGCCGCACCGCGTGGACCGCGTTTAGGCGAAGCCGCTTTCCGTGCCCAACGATTTGCCATAGAAAACGCCCAAGACGCGTTGCGTCGCTTGGCCGCGCAAGCCCATGGCGAAGTTCTCACTCAGCTCTTGCATGCCTGGGAAAAACGCGATCCAGAACAAATGCCTGCCGCGCAAGCCATTGGTAACAAACTCAATGCTGCCCAGCGCACGCTATGGACCCAAGCTGTTGGTATGGCGCCATCTACTGATGCGACGCAAGCTTTGTTGCGAATGGAGATGGCGGCGGATTTGCCTACACCTGCAGCCCATATGGACACACGTCGTGCGCTCCAGTTGCAATTACTCACTCGCCGAAACGACCCTTCGCCACAAATGACGTGGGCCGCAGATGCTGCTCAGGTTTTGTCTAGTGGGTACGACGAAGCGAATGGCAGACGTTTGCAGTCTGCTTTGAAAGTTTTGCTGAAGCGATAACCTTCGCTAAAGCGATAGCCTGTAATGAAGCGATAACCCTTGCTCTGGCTATAGCCCTCGACAAGCTAATTTCAAGGCGAGGGCATCAGGTGTTTAAAGACACACGGGCAAATTTTTTTGTTTCTTCCGTCCAACGCAGCGCCTCTAACCTAGGGGGCGTTGCATCGGCTTCCCAATCACTCAATACGACGCGACTGAGGCCATTGCCCAAATTGTGTGTAGCAGGGCGGTGGGTATGCCCATGAATCATTAACTTGCAGTCGTTGTCGCGTAGCCAAGCGCGTGCGGTGTTGGCATCTACATCCACATAGTCAGTTTGAGTTTGTTGGCGCGCATTACTTTGCGCACGCAAGTCTTTAGCAATTTGCTGGCGCTCTAACAAAGGTTTGGCTAAAAACGCTTCTTGCCAAGCGCTAGATCGCACTTGCTGGCGAAACGCCATGTAGTCGGTATCGCCAATGCACAAAGCATCGCCGTGGCTTAGCAATATTTTTTGTTCGGTAAGCTCTAAAACTGTTGGATCTTGCAGGCCTTGCACGCCGGTCGATTGCAGCCATTGCGATCCAACCAAAAAATCTCGGTTACCGCACATGAAAAACACTGGCATGCGTTTAACAGTGGCACGCAACACTTCCATGCATTGCAAATGGAAGTGGTCTTGTGTGTCGTCCCCAATCCATACTTCAAACAAATCACCCAATATGAATAGGGCGTCTGCAGGTGTGGTGTTTAAGTGTTGGGCCCAAGCATTGAAAGTAGCGGCTTCGCTTGCGTCCAAATGCACGTCGGACAAAAAGTCCACCATGCGCCAATCGGGTGGCGCAATCATTTAGAGGGCGACAGCCTTTTCGATGATGACGTCTTCTTTTGGCACGTCGTCATGGAAACCTTTGCGCCCGGTTTTGACCTTGGCGATCTTGTCGACCACGTCAATGCCATCAACCACTTTGCCAAATACAGCGTAGCCCCAACCTTGGCGTGAAGGCGCTGTATGGTTCAAGAAGTCGTTGTCCGCGGCGTTGATAAAAAACTGTGACGAAGCTGAATGCGGCTCAGATGTGCGTGCCATGGCCACGGTGTAGTGGTTATTTTTTAAGCCGTTGTTGGCTTCGTTTTCAATAGGCTCATCAGAACCCTTCTCGGTCATGCCGACTTCGAAGCCACCGCCTTGCACCATAAAGCCAGGAATCACGCGGTGAAAAATGGTTTTGTCGTAATGGCCTTTGTTCACATAATTCAAAAAGTTTTGTGTGGAGTTAGGTGCTTTGTCGGCATCGAGTTCAAGCGTGATGACGCCGTGGTCCAAGATGTGTAGTGCGACGCGGGGGTTACTCATGGGGGGTTCCTTGTGAAAATAAATTAAGGCAACACAGTTGCTGATTTGATGACGACTTGTGTGCGAGGCACATCCGTCGGAAAAGGTCCACCAAAACTGGTGGGGGTGGCGCGAATGCGGTTGACCACATCCATGCCAGAGACGACTTTGCCAAACACCGTGTAGCCGGGTTGTTGTGGGTTGGGATCAAGAAAGCCGTTATCCACCACATTGATAAAAAACTGGGCAGTAGCGGAGTTGGGCACATTGGTGCGCGCCATCGCTAACGTACCCACGGTGTTTCGGGGACCACCCTTACTTAGAGCCTCAAGACCCTCGTGCATCACGGGCGCACGGGTTGGGCGCTCGATATAGCGCGCGTCATAGCCGCCACCTTGGATCATGAAGTTAGGAATCACGCGGTGAAAAATCGTGCCTTCGTAGTGTTTGTCACGCACGTATTGAAGGAAGTTTTCTACAGTCTTGGGTGCTTTGTCTGGATAAACCTCGGCCACAAACTCGCCCATGTTGGTGACGAATTTCACCTGGGGGACGCCAGCGGTTTTGGGGGCGTCTTGGGCTTGTGAAGCTTGCATGCTGAACAGGCCCAAACATAGTGCCAATAAACACAGGAGTCGACGTGTTGGGTTCGTATTTGATTTCATGGAGTTACAACTTTAAAAATTGACGTAGCCTAGTGGGACATAAGTGCCATAAGCATCTCTGGTGGGGGCTTCTTTGCCTGGGCTTTTCACCCCGCTACTGATGGCTTCTAGTGAGGGTTGTAGAAGATCAATTTTGCGAGCAATACCGCGTTGTGGCGGATTGATTTGCATGGATCGCATGTAGGAGTATTTAGCCAACTGCGCCAATATATCCCCCATATTCTCATGCGCATCCGCGTAATTCGGATTCGCGCGCAAAGCAGCATCTAAGGCTTCTTTGGCGACGCTAAATTGCCCTTTGGCGGCATACAAAACGGCCAAGTTATTGAATGGTTCTGCAATCTCTGGGTAGTCTTGCGTCAAGCTCAAATACATATCGAGTGCCACTTGCTTGTCACCCGTGCGGTCGGTGATCCACGCTTTCCAAAAACGCATTTGTGGGTCACGCGGGTTGACGGCCATGAATTTGTCTACCAAAATTTCAGCGCGTTCAAACTTTTCTTGGCGCAACAATTTTTTGACTTGGTCATGTGGATCACTTTGCACCGTGGGCAAAATATTCTGGCCAGGCGTCCAGTCATCTGCCACATTGTTTTGCGCATTTGACGAAGTTGTTAGAAAAAAGGCCACTAAGCCAAACGCTAAACATGAAAGCCGCATAGTGAGTGTTCGCTTCCAATGCATTGTGTAAAAAAGAGAGTCAGGGTTTGTCATGTGCTTTGTATACTGTAGTCATTGTAAAACAGGGGTTATGCGTAACCCCTTCTTCATTTATTCGCACGCGCTAAGACTGACCGACTGCTGCAGTCACTAACATTTCACCCATGACGCTTCGCATTCATAACACGCTCACGCGTGCGCTGGAACCCTTTTCTCCGCTAGAACCTGGTCATGTGCGTATGTACGTATGCGGCATGACGGTATATGACTTATGTCACCTAGGCCATGCGCGTTCGATGGTGGCTTTTGATGTGGTGCAGCGTTGGCTCAAAGCCAGTGGCTTGCGCGTGACCTATGTGCGCAACGTGACCGACATTGACGACAAGATCATCAAGCGCGCTTTAGAAAACGGCGAAACTATTCGCGCGCTGACCGACCGCATGGTCGACGCCTTGCACCAAGATGCCGATGCTCTGGGAATCGAGCGCCCCTCGCTAGAGCCACGCGCCATGGACTACGTGCCGCAAATGGTTTCGATGATTGGTAGCTTGCAAAACAAAGGTTTGGCCTACCAAGCCAGCAATGGCGATATGAACTTTGCGGTGCGCAAGTTTCCAGGCTATGGCCAACTCTCTGGTAAATCGTTAGACCAATTGCAAGCAGGCGAGCGCGTAGCAGTGGACGACGGCAAACATGACCCCCTCGACTTTGTGTTGTGGAAGTCTGCCAAAGCCACTGAGCCTGATGATGCCAAGTGGCCAAGTAGCTACGGTGTTGGTCGACCTGGTTGGCATATTGAATGCTCAGCCATGGCTTGCGAATTACTCGGCGAAAGTTTTGACATACATGGCGGCGGGGCCGATTTGCAATTTCCACACCACGAAAACGAAATCGCCCAAAGCCAAGGCGCGTTTGGTAAGCCCATGGCGCAGGTGTGGATGCACAACGGTTTCATCAATATCGACAACGAAAAAATGTCCAAGAGCTTGGGCAACTTTTTCACTATTCGCGATGTGCTCAAAGTCTTTGAAGCAGAAACCATTCGCTTCTTTGTCGTGCGTAGCCACTACCGCAGCCCCTTGAATTACAGCGATGTGCATTTGAATGACGCACGTGGCGCTTTGAAACGTCTCTACACCGCTTTGAGTTTGGTTAAGCCTGACGATATGGCTATCGATTGGGGTAATTCTTTTGCCCAGCGATTCCAATCTGCGATGAACGAAGACTTTGGTACCCCTGAGGCTGTCGCGGTGCTGTTTGACTTGGCAGGTGAAGTTAACCGTAGCATGTCTTCGCAAATGGCCGGACTCCTCAAAGCCTTGGGCGGCGTATTGGGTTTGTTGCAAGAGGATCCACAAGGTTTCTTGCAAGCGGGCAGTAGCGATGTTGATGAATCTGCCATCCAATTGCAAATTGCAGCGCGTGCAATTGCTAAAGCCGCTAAAAACTTTGCCGAAGCAGACCGCATTCGCCAAGAGCTCACTGCGATGGGTATTGTGTTGAAAGATTCGCCAACGGGCACCACCTGGGAGCGCGCTTGATATCGCCAGCCAAACCTATCAGCGTGACACCCGACTATTGGGAAGAGGCGTGTAAACATCTCGTCAAAAAAGACCGCGTGATGAAGCGTTTGATTCCGCAGTTTGGCGACGCCTGTTTGCATTCGCGTGGCGATCCTTTCGTTACCTTGGCCCGCAGCATCGTGGGTCAACAAATTTCTGTCAAAGCGGCGCAATCGGTATGGGACCGCTTTGCTTTATTGCCACGCAAACTAACACCTGCTAATGTCTTGAAACTCAAAGTAGACGATATGCGTGCGGCAGGCTTGTCTGCGCGCAAAGTCGAATATTTGGTCGACTTGTCTTTGAATTTTGACAGCGGTAATCTGCAAATTAAAAAATGGGCTGAGATGGACGACGAAACCATCATTGCCGAGTTGGTGGCCATCCGTGGCATTGGCCGTTGGACTGCAGAAATGTTTTTGATCTTCCACTTGTTGCGTCCCAATGTTTTGCCATTGGACGATGTGGGCTTGATCAACGGTATCAGCAAAAACTATTTCTCTGGGGAAGCGGTTAGCCGCAGTGAGGCGCGCGAAGTGTCTGCGCCTTGGGCGCCATTTCGCAGCGTAGCGACTTGGTATATTTGGCGATCTTTAGATCCGTTGCCAGTCGATTACTGAGCAACCCAGGAGTACATGCGTTTTGGCTAAGAAAAATTTTCTCGATTTTGAACAACCGATTGCCGAGTTAGAGGGCAAGATCGACGAATTGCGTTATGTGCAAACCGAGTCAGCTGTGGATATTTCAGACGAAATCGATCAACTCAGCAAAAAAAGTCAGCAGCTCACCAAAGATATTTACAGCAATTTAACGCCTTGGCAAATCACCAAAATCGCTAGACATACCGAGCGTCCTTACACGCTCGATTACATCAACGACATCTTCACTGACTTCGTCGAAATGCATGGTGACCGCCACTTTGCCGATGACTTAAGCATTGTTGGTGGCATGGCCCGTTTCAATGGCAATGCATGCATGGTGCTCGGCCATCAAAAAGGCCGTGACACCAAAGAGCGCACTGCACGCAACTTTGGCATGAGTCGTCCTGAGGGTTATCGCAAGGCATTACGCTTGATGAAGACCGCAGAAAAATTCAAACTGCCAGTCTTCACTTTTGTTGATACTCCTGGGGCTTATCCAGGCATTGACGCTGAAGAGCGTAGCCAAAGCGAAGCGATTGGCCGCAATATTTTTGAGATGGCACAACTCGAAGTGCCCATCATCACCACCATCATTGGTGAAGGTGGTTCAGGCGGTGCATTGGCTATCAGCGTGGCTGACCAAGTGTTGATGTTGCAGTACTCGGTGTATTCCGTCATCAGCCCCGAAGGTTGCGCTTCAATTTTGTGGAAAACCTCTGACCGCGCGGAAGACGCTGCAGAAGCTTTAGGTATTACCGCCCATCGATTAAAAGCATTAGGCCTGATTGACAAAATCGTCAACGAACCCGTGGGCGGTGCACATCGCGACCCTAAACAAATGGCTGCTCAACTCAAACGTGGCCTCAACGACGCATGGCGCCAAGTCACAGATATGAAGGTCAAAGAACTGCTTGATCGACGCTACGAGCGACTGCAAAGTTATGGCCGATTCAGCGACACCAAAGCCGACGCCCGCTAACTTTCCATCGCTCGACGCGCTAGCGCATCTCCCCGCTTGGGCCGTTGCACTCAGTGGCGGGGCTGACTCCACAGCACTTCTCATCGCCAGCGCATCACGCTGGCCCGACAAAACCCACGCTATCCATGTGCACCATGGCCTGCAAGCTGCTGCCGATGGCTTTGCAGCCCATTGTGAAATTTTGTGCCAACAATGGCATGTGCCCTTGGTCGTGGTTCGCGTGCAAGCTGCACACGCAAGTGGTGAAAGCCCAGAAGACGCTGCAAGACAAGCGCGTTACCTTGCATTTGCTGAAGCACTCCAATCCAACTGGGGTGGGGCAGTCCAACACATCGCCTTAGGACAACATGCCGATGACCAAGCGGAGACTTTGCTGTTAGCGCTTTCGCGAGGTGCGGGTTTGCCTGGACTCGCCAGCATGCCAACCGTTGTTACGCGAAATGGTGTGACCTACCATCGCCCTTGGTTAGACATAACAGGTGCCACACTAAAACAAGCCCTCAAAGATTTAGGGCAGCCATGGGTAGAAGACCCCACCAACCAAGACACCCGATACACCCGCAACAAAATTCGTGCAGACATTCTTCCCGCTTTAGAAAAAGCATTTCCTGCATTTAGACAAACCTTTGCCCGCAGTGCTGCGCATGCGGCACAAGCGCAAAGCTTGTTGCAAGAATTGGCGGAGCAAGATTTGTTGCTTGTGGGTAACCCGCCAAACATCAAAGCCTTGCAACGTTTCAGCGCTGCCAGACAAACCAATGTGTTGCGCCACTGGTTGGTACTAGAGAACATGCAAGCCAGCGCCGCCCAAATGGAGGCTCTGTTGGTGCAAGTGAAATCGTGCACCACACGTGGCCACGATATACACATCAAGGTCGGAAGGGGCTTTGTGAAGCGCGACGAGACCACCTTGCGTTGCTACAATTGAAAGCTTTTTTGGCAAGATCACACTTTAAATTTCTGCAATGTCTTTGATTGTTCATAAATACGGCGGCACATCGATGGGCTCGACAGAGCGCATACGTAATGTCGCCAAACGCGTCGCCAAATGGGCCCGTGCGGGTCACCAAATGGTCGTAGTGCCCTCTGCCATGAGTGGTGAGACCAACCGCTTACTCGGGCTTGCTAAAGAACTTGCGCCTACCCATACCGATACCCAGTTCGACCGCGAACTCGATATGTTGGCGTCTACGGGTGAGCAAGCCTCTTCTGCTTTATTGGCCATCGCATTACAAGCCGAAGGCATGCATTCGGTGAGCTATGCGGGTTGGCAAGTGCCTATTCGCACTAACAGTGCTTTCACCAAAGCGCGCATTGAGTCGATCGATGACAAGCGTGTTCGTGCTGATTTAGATGCTGGCCGCGTAGTCATCATCACAGGCTTTCAAGGCATGGATGACAACGGAAACATCACCACCTTGGGCCGTGGCGGTTCTGACACCTCTGCCGTTGCAGTGGCCGCTGCGCTCAAAGCCAAAGAATGTTTGATCTATACCGATGTCGATGGCGTCTACACCACCGACCCACGCGTGGTGCCTGAGGCCCGCCGCTTACAAACCGTGAGCTTTGAAGAAATGCTCGAGATGGCGTCATTGGGTAGCAAAGTTTTGCAAATTCGCTCTGTGGAATTTGCGGGTAAATACAAAGTGCCATTGCGTGTGCTTTCTAGCTTTACCGAATGGGATATCGACATACATGAAGAGGCCAAATCTGGCACCTTGATCACTTTTGAGGAAGACGAACAAATGGAACAAGCCGTTGTATCAGGCATCGCATTTAACCGCGATGAAGCCAAAATCTCCGTTGTCGGCGTGCCTGACAAACCTGGCATTGCCTACCAAATTTTGGGCGCAGTGGCCGATGCCAATATTGAAGTTGACATGATCATCCAAAACATCAGCAAAGGTGGTTTGACCGATTTCAGCTTCACCGTGCACCGTAACGACTTTACGCGCGCGACTGAATTGCTTAAATCCAAAGTCTTGCCTTCTTTGGGCGCTACTGAAGTTATCGGCGACACCAAAATTTGCAAAGTCTCGATAGTGGGTATTGGAATGCGCAGCCACGTTGGTATCGCGAGCAAAATGTTCCGCGCATTGAGCGAAGAGGGCATCAATATTCAAATGATTTCAACCTCAGAGATCAAAACCTCTGTTGTTTTAGATGAAAAATACATGGAACTAGCGGTTCGCGCACTGCATAAAGCGTTTGAGCTGGAGCAGGCGGCGGTTTAAATTTACGCATACAATCATTTTTGCTGGAAACGTGACCGAGTGGCCGAAGGTGCTCCCCTGCTAAGGGAGTATGGGGTGTTGAGCCCCATCAAGGGTTCGAATCCCTTCGTTTCCGCCAGATAGCTTTTATTTATGCGTCCCTCGGGGCGTTTTTGTTTTATTCACTCCATAAAACATACCAAAGAATAATCGCTGGATTGATTTGCATTAAGAAACTTCTTAAATATTTGCTGGGGTAAACCCAAACTCGCTCCTCGTGATCATCTTCGTCTTTGAATCGAAGCGCTCGGTGACTCCACTAGATTTGATCTGCCTGCGCTCCTTCAAGTTGTTTATAGGATTTCAAGAGCGCTTAGCTCAAGAGCCTAGGTGAAGTCGATGGCCAGTTTCAACGCGTGTTCGATCTTCTGTTTGAACTCCCCATTGTTTTCCAAGGGCTGGCCACTTGGAAAAAACCTCGACGGTCTCATCAATGATCATCCCAGGGTTGTGGATATCAAATTTTTTACCGATGTCTATTAGTTCTGCGCGCGTGAAGTCGTCGCCATGGCCTGCTATTGTCATTTGATGTTGTCGCGTATAGCCGGTTCCTGCTGAGTACGTTAGGTCATAGGCAGGCGCGAGCTCCCATTCAGATGAACGGGTTTTCATCAGGAAGGAAATGTTTTTGACGTGATCATCTTGGTTGCGACCGATCACGTTAAATATCATGCGTCGATAGGCTTGCTCCAAGGCGGGGTAGCCCAGATGTAACTCTTGTATCAGTCGCAGCCAAGCTTCATAGCTATATGCACCCGGTAAGTTGTAATCCACATGTGTCATTCCAGCTAAGCTGTGCATATGGTGTTTGCTGTTTTGACTGCGATCAAATCGCCTGGTCATGAAATGAAATAACTCGCCGTCTTCCAAATAGCCAACTTCTTCCATGCCAATTTTTAGCTGCTTTGCAAATAGTGCATAGGTGTATTCGATACGATTAAAGGGCTTTGCCTTGTTATCACGCTCACTTGCAGAGTTGACGCCATCAAACTTAATCAGCCAATGTTCTTCTCCTGAGCGGTGCTTGGCAAATCCAGAGCGGACTTTATTTTTTTCTCGATTCCAGAGAATTAACGCTTTGGGTCTTGCGCCACCAGCTGAGCCACCCACGCGCATAATTTCATGAATGGCTTCACCCGCTTCACCTTCAATGAGTCGCCTGGCAGACTCCACTAAGCTTTTGATCTCTAGGGCCTGTTCTTCCTCTTCGCTTTTGCGTTGTAAGTGAGGGGCATATTCGAGTGCGCCCATCGCTCGATTTCCCACATACAGTAAACGTTGTACTGGGCTCATTGATTTAGCAAGTTCTCCGCGCTCCTCAAAATATTTTTTAATGACCAAGTTACCGAATGTGTCTGGCAAAGAGTCAGCTAGAACGCCGGGTAGGCCCATGAACGCTTCTTGACGCTGCAAATCGGGAAACTCAAAGGTACGAGCCTCTGTAGGAAGGAACTTAGGCGATATAACCGGCCCGCCATTACGGATGTATTCGCTGTCGTAAGAGAACCCAATACGCCCGTTCTCATATTCCATCACCGCGCCAACTAGCACGTCCCACAAATGGATGTTGGCTTTTGTAAGAACTCTAGGGCCAGTTTTGCGCGTGCGTGTTTTGTGAGTTAGTGATCCTTGAGCCATTGGTGTCCTTAGGATTTTTTGATGGCTGATCTATAGGCACGTGTGCGCGGTTGGCCTCGAACGGATAGCGCTTGGCCACTGGGAAGCGTATCGGGAAGAGTTGCGTTCAAGGTGCCAAGCAGATGCATGGCGCGAAACACTTTGATGACTGTGCTCAGGCGTACATCTCGTCCGGCTTCCAGATCCATGATGGTTTTGCGATTGAGGCCTGTTTTTTCTGCCAATATTTCCGTCGTAAGGTTGCGCTCAAGTCTTCTCGAGCGCAGCCTTGCACCAAGCTCACTCATGTTCTCTTGATCAGTTAGAAAGTCCCCTACAGCACTCATATTCAACCTTTTTATTCAATAAAGTCCACTATAGCAGACTTTTTGAAGTTTATTTTAAAAAACTTCAAAAAGTCCGTTATATTGGTCAAAATATAGTATTTGGATTCATAAAGTCCACTATGTAGGACTTTATATTAAACATGCATACAAGGATACGCCCGTTCAAACCCATTTATTGACCGAAACCCAAAAATACACCCTATGCAACCCATAACTAGTTATGGATCTCTCAAAGGTAAGAACATAAAATTTCATGCTAGCCTCGAAGAACTTTAAAACTTTCTTACCTTTTTTGGGAGCTGTTATGCCAATTATCAGAATGCTTTTTGCTTTAGGTTTTTTAATGGCGGCATGTCATTCACACGCCTCAGACGTATTCATATTGGCTCAAGCCACATCCACTGACAATGCAAAGCGATCGAATTCCGGAAATTCAGTTGATAAGAAATCCGACACGGTTGTTATTTCTACGCCAAAACCCAGAGAGCGTGTGGTTCCGCAAACACCACAACCAAGCCCTCCCGTTCAAATGCCCATCATCGTTATGCCAACAGCGCCTCAACGATAGCAATAGGCTTCATGCGATTTCTGTCTTTCTTATTGCTTGCGCTACTAATTGGCTGCACAACGTATAAGAAACCAGAAGCCAATTTAAACACCGTCACCACCACATTTTTAGGTGGTACAACGAAAGACGCTTACAACATCAAACTTGTTTTTACGAAAGAAGGTAAATTCGATTTTGTAAATTCGACTGTCACCACGCAAGTTAACAGTTTGTCGCCTACTGAAAGAGACGAGGCACTCAAGCTTGCAACGATCAAGGCAAAGCAAAAAATCTTTGAATTCATCAAAAATACGATTGCGACAGAGCAATTTATCGGCGCATTACAAAGCAGTATTGAGAACTCAGACGCTGTACCCAAACATAAAGGCACGCCAAGTAACGCAAAGTTGGCTTACTTGGTTCGCGACGATATTAAACAAAAAAGCGATGTAATATTGCAAGGCGCTTATGTGGCAGATGCCGTTTTGGATTTAAGCAGCGGCCTAATAGTTGTCACAGTCCGCTCAGGAATTTAATCAATAGCGTGCTCACAGCTTCGGCTTGTTCTTGCTGCACCCAATGGCCCGCATTGGGAACGAGTTCACACATGGTCATGCGCGTGCAAGTCTGGTTTTGCATTTTTTCAAATGCACCAGGAAATTGATAAGTTCCCCAATCGCTTTGACCAGATATAAATCCAGACGGCATGTCAATAGTCTTGCCTGAAAAAAGATTTAGCGCAGGCTGGCAAGATGCCTCTGTGCCACAACGGTACCAATGCAACCCACCTTGAAAACCGGTTCGCTGATAGCTTTGAACGTAGACCGATAGCTCTTCTTCGGTTAACCATTTGCAACGCGCAATATGCCGGGCATCAGGCATGTAATGCGCTGAAGTTTGTGCCATGTCTTGGTCAGCGTCCATGACGTAATAAGTCGGAAGAAGTGCCAAGGACTCTGCGCTCAAACTAGGTAATGGATAGGGTTTGTTTTCAATCCAGTCGGCACTTTTAGAGTGGTAATAAGCACGTAAAAAACTGTGTAGCCCTTGTTTGGCAAACTGCATATCTGCGTTGGCCTCAGGCCCAGAGTAGTACCACTGGTAATGCTTTCTTGGCCTATCCAAATCAGATAGTTGCGCCACTACTTTATGGACGAATTTAAATGGACTCTCACGCGCGGAGATAGAACCATCCACACCCACTGGCAACTCGGGTGCGCCTGTAAAGGGAGCGCTCATCATTACCACCGAGCCAAATACATCGGGTCTAGTCAGTGCGCACCATCCCGCAACCCTAGATCCAAAATCATGGCCAATGACTGCTTTCACCTTTTGAATGCCCAATGAACGCAATAAAGCCAATTGGTCTGTTACCAGATTAAGCGGGCCGTAGGGTGTAAGCGAGGTGTTGTAGTTAGCGTCCCATCCTGTAGTCTCGCCATAGCCGCGTTGGTCAGGAGCGATCACGTGATAGCCCTCAGCAGCTAAAGACGGCATAACCTTTCGCCAGCTGTAGGCCATCTCAGGAAAGCCATGCAGTAAGAGTACACAAGGCTTTGTATGCGTAGAAGACGGTTGATTAAAACCGGCTTCTAAAAAGTGCATATTTAAACCGTTTACGCCAGAGACAACCCTAGAGCGTATTCCGTCTGGCAATTGCAATGCATGCATAAAGGACGCCTCAATACTTGCTTATTCCACACGACCAATACGGCGTATGGCGGCAGCAATACGCTGCGAGTCTTTCTCTAGAAATGCTTGGAAAGCAGGGCTATCACGAATGTCTAATGGCGCACCCAAACGCGACATGTGCGCTACAAATTCGCTATCTCCAGCGGCACGCGCTACATCGCGTCGCAGTTGTATCAACATGGCTTCCTCTGTTTTTATGGAAGCAAACAGACCTACCCACAAATAAAATTCGACATCTTTGTAACCCAATTCGATGGCGGTGGGGGTCTCGGGCAATAGCGAATGACGGACGGTTCCTGTGGTGACCAAAGCACGTAGTTCACCAGCTTTAATTTGAGGCGCTAAAACAGCTGGTGCGCCTGCGGTAGTCGCCACCACATTACCCAACACTGCGGTCAGTGCAGGGCCACCACCGGAATAAGGGATGTGACGCAACTTGATGCCTGCCGCATGGGCCAACATTTCAATAGGAAGATGTACTGCGCTGTAAGCGCCCGATGACGAATAGGCAATCATGTCGGGACGTTTTTTGGCGTCTGCTACAAAGTCTTCATAGGTTTTCCAAGGCGAGTCAGCTTTAACAACCAGCACCAATGGGTCGGCGACGATAAGCGAGAGCGCCGCAAAATGACTGCGATCAAACGCTACGCTGCGACCAAACTGGCGCTCTGCTTCAGGCAGTGTGTTGATAAAAGGGTGAGCCGCTAGCAAGGTGTATCCATCTGCAGGGGCATTGGCCACGGTAGACATACCGATGGCACCACCTGCGCCTGGCTTGGTGTTGATTACCACCGGTTGCTTCCACGTCTTAAAAAGCGACTGAGCGATAGCCCGACCGGTTTGGTCCACCACACCACCGGGCGGAAATGGCACGACCAATTGCACGGCACGGTTTGGAAAGCCAGACACCTGCGCTATAGCGGGTTCGAAACCTAGTGCGCTGGCTAGGCCAAGACTACTGATACCCAATGCGCCGTTACTTAAAAAAGTGCGTCGACTCCAAGGCGTAAGGTGGGAAGGATGGTTGTTGTCTTTCATATGGACTCCTCTTTATTACGGGGTGAGCTAAAAAATTAAGGCATGGCCTGAACCACGCGTTGCGCAGTCAAGGGTAAGTCGCGCACACGCACTCCCATCGCATGATGGATCGCGTTCGCGACAGCGGCGGCGGTAGGTCCTGTCACGCCTTCTCCAACGCCAAGCCAAGGTTGGTTAGGTTGGGGCATGAGTAAGACCTCGACTAAGGGTACTTCGCTGAAACGCAAGATGGGGTAACTCTCCCAATCCGTGCTTGTGATGCGCTGACGGTCAAAGGTAACTTGTTCTTTTAATATCCAACTGACAACTTGTATCACACCGCCCTCGATTTGATTACGCACGCCATCGGGGTTAACGATTTCACCGCAATCGATCACAGCTAACACGCGCTTGACCTGCACCACCTCCTGCAACTCAACTTCGGCAAATACTGCGGCATAGCATCCGACGTTTTTGTAGCGGGCAAACCCTAGGCCCACTCCGCGTTGGCCATCTCCTATTGCATGCTCTGGGGCCCAGCCCCAATGCTGTTGGGCATAGGCGCTGGCTTGCTCGATCACGGCACGCGCGCGCGGATCGCTGAGGTGGCGCAATCTAAAGCGCACGGGGTCTTGATGCGATTGGTGTGCTAGCTCATCCATGAAAGATTCAATGGCGAACACATTGAGATATGCACCAAGTGCACGCAAAGCCGATACACGAATTGGCACTTCGGTGACGGCATGGTTGAGTACCCGCATGCCCGGCAAATCGTAATAAGGCACCGCATTGCGCTGGCTGCCACCGCCCAATTCCATAGCCATGTCAACAGGGGGCATCATCTCCCGCCCCTCACCTTGGTGCCAAGCGGCTAGGAAGCCTGGCTCAGGGCGACGCCCAGGACGTTGGATGTGTCGATTGCCCCAAATTGATTGGGACCATTGCACGATTTGACCTTCTGCATCCACCGCGCCTTCTAGGTCTATCACCATCGCTGGGCCTTGGGGTTCCCATGCAAATTCGTCTTCGCGCATCCATTGCACCCTAATGGGGTGTCCGGGCATAGCCCGCGCGATCAGGGCCGCATCATAAGCAGCATCGTCTGCTCCGTTGTGGCCATAGCATCCGGCACCTTGGCCATGTCGGGCCACTATCTGTTCGCGGGGAAGTGCTAGTAACTTAGCGATTTCATCGCGCAAGGCAAAGAGGGACTGGCAATGCGACCACACTTGGAGCCGCTCCTCGTGCCACCATGCCAGTCCGCAAGACGGACCAATCGACGCGTGTGACAGATAGGGGCGGGTGTAGCGTGCGCTGATGCTGACCGCATCGGTGCGATTAGCTGGTGAGTCATGCAGCAACTCTTGTTGGTGCGGGGCCTCGGTCAAGAACTCGGGTAGGGCATCCATGTCTGGCAATGATTCATAAATGTCCCATTGCGTGTCAATAGAGAGTTGACGCCATGCTTTCACGGCTTGTTCTTCGCGCTGAGCCACCACCGCCAAAAAGCTGCCATCGCGTATCACCCGAAGCACGCCGGGCAAAGCCAACACTTTTATGTCGTTGCAAACGCGTAAGCGCGCTTTCACGGCAGGCGGTCTGACGACTCTTGCGTGCAACATGCCAGGCAAAGTCAGGTCGTGTAAAAAACCGCCACCCATCAATTTGTCGCGTAAGTCTTTGCGAGGTAAGGGCTGCCCGACCAAACGATGGTGCTGACGATCTTTAGGAGGCGCTTTGACTTGCACCAATTGGTGTAAGTCGACTTCGTAAGCTAGTTGCCAATAACTCACGCCGATGTCCGTTCCGCGGACATGAATGAAACCTTCTTTTACCTCTAGGTCGTCGATTTGTACTTCTAGTTTTTTTGCGGCGTGCTGCAACATGATCTGGCGCACTTGCGCGCAGGCTTGTCGCGTGGCCTCGCCACCCTCTTGAATTGATCGACTGCCTGAGGTCGAGCCCTCGTTCGGACTGAAGTCGGTATCTACCGCTTCTACGTCTACCTGTTCATACGCTACGTCAAGTTCCTCTGCGCCAATTTGTGCGATAGCCGACAAGATACCTTGACCGAGCTCAACTTTGCCGGTGAATAGACGCACGCGTTCCCCTGGCTCAAAGCGCACCCAAAGATCCAACCAAGGCGAGGCTGCCAACGTAGGCGCAATATCAAGATGGGCAACCCGCTCATCAGCACCGGGGAATGTATTCATACCTCACCCTGCCGCAATACGCTAGCAGCACGTTGCACTGCTTTGACGATACGCTGATGCGTGCCACAACGGCAGAGGTGAAGATCGAGCGCCAATTTAATTTGATCGGCAGACGGATTAGGGTTGTGTCTCAGCAAAGCGCGCGCACTGGTCAATATGCCTCCCAAACAATACCCACATTGACCGGCTTGTTCTTGCATAAAAGCCTCTTGCAAGGCATGCAAAGCCTGTCCAGGTGGCGTTAGCCCTTCCACGGTTTCAATGGTTTGGCCCACGCAGGCTTCGACAGAAATATCGCATGAAGCTACTGAGCGACCGTTGATCAGCACATGGCATGCCCCGCACTGACCCATGCCACATCCAAAACGTGCACTCGTCAAGCCTAAGTCGTTGCGCAGGACGTACAGCAGGGGGGTGGAGGTATCGCAATCTACAGCGTATTGCTGTCCATTGATATCCAAAAGGGGCATGAAAAGAATCTCATCAATGTTCAATAATCATGATAACCCGCACCTACACGGTTTACCTGCATGAACTTCGAACTAGACCGCATTCACGCCCAATGGGGTGGCAACTCCCCTTTGTGGGTATTTGCTTACGCATCTTTAATATGGCGTCCCGAATTTGATATTGAAGAGCAAGGCCTGGCAAGAGTTACGGGCTGGCACCGTACCCTACAAATGTGGAGTCGCGTGAATCGTGGCACTACAACGCACCCAGGCTTGGTTTTTACATTAATGCGTGGGGGCTCTTGTTGGGGCTTAGTACAAAAGGTCCCTGCCCAAACTGCTGAAATGGTTCTGGAGAGGCTTTGGTCGCGCGAAATGGTCACTGGAGTTTATGAACCAAGGTGGTTAAATTGCAAAACCAAATCTGGTTATGTGAAGGCCTTGGCCTTTACCCTACCTAAATCTAGTTCTCAATACACCGGCCGTTTGTCTAAAACGCAATACCAACATATATTCAGAGACCCAGTTGGCGGACGCTTTGGTACTACTTTGGAATATGCCCAAAAAACCTACGAATGTCTGCTAGGCTTAGGTATTCACGATCAGGCTTTAGCTGATTTGTTGGACCAATTCGCACCTTGAAAGCCATACTTTTTACAAAAGGGCCCTTATGAAAAATTGGATTATTTTTAGTTGCTTAGCACTCTCCATAAATACGCATTACCTCAGCGCACAGACCTCTGAAAAAGATACCCAGTCACTTTCATTTAGCAATAGTCAAATATTGCAGCGTGCGCAAACCGCATCTGTACAAATTACAAGCCGTGCTATTGACGACGCGGCCTCTGCTCGAACTCTTGGAAAAGAAAGGCAAGGTACCGGCATAGTGATTCGCGCAGACGGCTTGATTTTGACGATTGGTTATTTAATTTTAGAAACCGAACAAATAGAAATTCGAACCCATCAGCAAAAAACCTACCCTGCCCAAGTTGTGGCGTATGACCAAGCGACTGGATTTGGATTAATCAAATCGCTCATTCCTCTTCAAGGTATAGAGCCCGTTAAATTTGGTAAGTCCCAAGATCAAAAAATCGACGAAATGCTTTTGGTGGTGTCTGCAAGTGAATCTGCTTTCTCTGGCCCCACCAAGCTAAAAGATATTCGTGCATTTACAGGGTATTGGGAATATCACCTGGATAGCGCAATTTATACAAGTCCGCCCGTAGTCAATCACTCTGGTGCTGGGCTATTTAATTTGCAAGGCGAGTTAATAGGAATCGGAAGCCTATTTATGCAAGACGTTATGCCTGCGGAGAATCCGGCTAGTTTGGCCGGCAATATGTTTGTTCCAGTTGAATTACTG
>Ga0209829_10001291_pt1 | contig 20711 bp, 19 predicted proteins | sample C_140205_EF_Meta_FD_187311 | JGI IMG/M metagenome (GOLD analysis project Ga0209829, IMG submission 187311) | Freshwater microbial communities from Lake Croche, Canada to study carbon cycling - C_140205_EF_MetaG (SPAdes) (version 2) | ecosystem: Environmental > Aquatic > Freshwater > Lake...
AAAAGCATTCAACAACTCCTTGCGAATACCCAAACGATCTTGTCAGGGAATCAAACAATCGCTTCTGTCTTAGAATCTGCAGAAGCAGAAACTGCAGGGACTGCAGCACCCGCTAATGAATCTGGTGCAGTCGATGCCTCTGGTGAATCTGGATCTTCCCAATCCGGCGGTACAAGGCGTAAAATCGCTAAAACTCGTAAGGCTAAATCGAAAAGTCTGCGTAAAAGGGGGCGCAAGCTATGAAAAATATAAATCTTTTATAGAAGGGAATGTCAACGTCTGCAATAATAACTCCAATAAGCACGGCGACTTCTATAGATACGCCCAGTCCAACAAGCACGGGAACTCCTATAAGCACGGGAACTCCAGCAAGCACGGGAACTCCTATAAGCACTGGCACTCCAGCAAGTACGGGCACTCCAGCAAGCACTGGCACTCCAGCAAGTACTGGCACTCCAGCAAGTACTGGCACTCCAGCAAGTACTGGCACTCCTATAAGCACGGGTAGCCCTGTAGCGAGCCCAACACCTGTATCTACATTATCCGCTCTCTTGGGAACTAGTGTAAATGGTTCAGGTCCATCTACTTCTGGTACTCCAGTTCCCCTTCCCGGTTTAACACTGTCAGGCGATCTTCCAACCCCAACCCCATCATCCCCTCCTACACTCACCGATGTAAATTCCAAACTCGATATGATTTTGACAATCTTAAAAGATTCTAGGAAACACCGTGACGGTATGTATAATAGCTCTGGGCCTTGGAGACACTCTGGACCTCATATATCAGGTGCGTGGAACAGAGACAGGGATCATAGGATGCATGGCATGCGATCAGGTAAGGCTAAGAGATCTCTTATTCCCGCAGCTACGCCTGCTAACACTTTTAGTTATAGTGGTGCAGATGATTCTGTCAACTTGACCAACTCTACCAACTCTACCAACTCTACCAACTCTACCAACTCTACCAACTCTACCAACTCTACGAACTCTACCAATGGAGTCAATGCCAGTGGAATGGAGGGGGGTGGTACTCGCAAGCGCAGAAAGTCAAAAGGAAAGCGCAAGACGCGTAGGACCTAAGAACCCTCTAATACCCCCCTAAAGATGTCCAAGTTCTCGTGTATTGATACCCGCGAACGTGAACTAATACCTTTCTTAAAGTGGCCCGTCCGAACTCTCCCTGTTGGAGACATCTGGATCGGCCTCAGTGGCGAACATGTCGTCCCAGGCGGGCTCGTCATAGAGCGGAAGACAACGGATGATCTCGAGGCATCCATCCTCGATGGACGCTATCGCGAACAGCGCACGCGTCTTACGACCTACTGTAAGGAACGTAACGCACGCCCTCTCTATATCATTGAGGGCTTGATGGATCGTCTCTGGGGTAAGCTAACCCAGGAGACACTCCAGAAATATTTGAACCGACTTGCACTCCGGTATGGAGTCGCGGTGATTCATACGAGTACTATCAGCATGACTGCAAAACTCTGTGAAACTCTCGCCTCCCAGATTCTCGCGGAGCCCGATGTCTTTGCCTCTACAGACGCTGCCGCGATTCCCTATAGTTCTACTGTGACTGTAACAAAGAAGGGGAATAGGGAGGATCCCAAAAACTTTGCCGCATGTGCTCTTCAAGGATGTCCAGGGATCAGCGCGGCCGCGGCGGATGCTGTTCTTACCACTTTCGGTACTCTCACGGCTGTCATGGCCGCCGAGGAGGCTGCTTTAGCCGCGGTTATGGTTGGAAAAAGGAAGTTAGGACCTGCGGTTGCGAAGCGTCTTTTTGGACTTCTTCATGCGTGAACGCCTGGTACCACCCTCCTGCATAGGCCCAGACGCACATGGAGGACAAGGCAAATGATTTGCAAGGGTGGCAATACCCTTTTGTATTCCTGCGATCTGTGTCATAACATTATTTGACATAGCGGTCATTTGTTCCTGTTGTGTAGGAGCGGAAGTTTGCGTTGGTACACATCGGCAGCTTCCATCGGATGCGTGCTCCCTGCCGTATGGGCACATACTTGTGCAAGGCCTCGGCATGCCAGGCCTCTTTACCATTTGCCTGCCCCCCACAGCACTCATTAGGCTACCTCCTTTACGCATCTTCATAGCAGTCTTAGTAGCCTGTGCAGGTATAGGTTCTTCGCCCACACTTCTAAGTATATTATTCAGGGGTATGATCAAAGAGTTATTGATGGTTGTTTGCATTCCGCTAAAAAGAGAAGAAGCGATTTGTAGACCACTATTTATTGCGGGTTGTTCTGAGGATTTTACTGACTTACCAGGCTGCATCCTTTTTGTGTATGGGTTAATCATGTCAAGTTTGGCTGGTCCACCCTTCATACGCATTCCTTTTGCAGGATATACAAGTGATGGCGCAGGTGTAGTCGAGCCATTATTTGCAGAATTCTGTTGTGCTACAGGTGATTGTAATCCGAGTGCAGCCTGAACGTCCGAAAGAGAAGGTGGTGGGTTACCTGCCAGAATTGCATTATAAATCATATTAAATCCTTGATTTGCTAAGCTCTTTGCCGTGGGACCCTGTAACATTGGTTGAAGAGTATTTAGGTAATCATTCCATATATCAGAAGCTTGATTATGAGCCACATCTTCGGGATTAGTAGATAGGGGGGCTGCGATCCCTGCTACTTTTGCTGATGCCTTCACAGCCTGTTTCATCAAAGGTATTGCGTTAACTGCTGTTTTCATTATAGCCGTTGGATCAGTCTGGGAGTTAATATAGCTTTGATTTTGTCCGTTAATGCCGGAAGAGCTTACGGGCGATGGCATTATGCCTTTCCCCGTTTTTGCCATTTTTGCCATTGTCTTTGGCTGTGGTTCTCCATAACCTTGATCTGCCATTCTACTATAATCTTAGAACTTCCACAGCTGTGCCAAGACACTTTCAGTAGGATTTCCAGGGGGCGGTTTCACCGGTCGCTGGATGCCCTCCAAAAACGAATCAGGCGGCTTATATTCCGCAGCAGATCTCGGCTGGGCCGGCGCCCCACCAATATTTGACATTGGCGCGAACGTAACCTTCTGGGCGGATCCGGTCGCAGACCCCATCCCTCTTTTGCCACCTGCACCCTTCTTGCTGGAGTTCACAGGTGCAGCAGGTTTCATGGCCTGTGTGATAGGGTTCTGTTCGCGCATATATTCCTGCTCGTAATGCTTCCAGGAAATGTAGAGGAGATTCGGATATGTGAAACGGACTTCAAAGCCTCCCGTTCGCAGCTGATGCACTATGTAGACGATACAATCTTGTAGGTCGATGGCTGGGAGTCCGAGAATGAAGGGCGGCACGGTATATAGGAGATAGTTCGGATTTCCAGTAAGAGTTGCCGTCATTTTGATGCGATTCTGTATCTGCTGTAAAACTTGGTTGTAGGCACGTAACTTTGCTGAATCTCTCGCCACCCTCTTTTCAAAAAGGTGCCGAGGTTCCAATCGGGGAGCCTCTCCGGACATGTTCTTGATAGATAGATATTTTCTATGATAGGCCGTGTGCCGTACTGTTTACAGTTCGGCATGTAGGCTTAGGCACATCCCTTACATCGTTCGTTTTCTGTGCCACATAGCATCCGCTCATCATAGGGAATGTTGATACCGCCCTATCGTATCACATTGAGTGGCGGAGGCCTCAAAGGGATTGCCCACATTGGCGCTCTCGAAGTTCTATCCGAGCGAGGATATCTGAAATCCCTCCGCGAATATGTGGGAATCAGTGCAGGAGCGCTCGTGGCCTTCTGTCTTTCTATCGGCAGCACGCTCCCAGAACTCCGGATGATTGCATCCTTGCTCGATTTTAGTCTTGTCCGTGATCTTGATCCAGAAACTATGATGAACTTCCCAGAAACATTCGGCCTTGATACTGGCGCGAATCTCGATAAACTCCTGAAATCGATTCTCCGTGCCCGCCGCCTGAGTCCCACACTCACTTTCGGAGAACTGGCGAAACTAGGTCTCGGTCCTGCTCTACGAGTCATGGCCATGGATCTCAATACGTGCGAACAACAGGAGTTCAGTGCACTGAAGACACCCGAATTCGAAATCGTGACGGCGGTCCGAGCCTCCATGTCGCTCCCAATCTACTTCTCGCCAGTCGTCCATCCTATCACGAAACACTATCTCGCCGATGGCGGCATTCACTTTTCATCACCCTTCCGATTTCTCACAGATGAGGAACGGAAATCTACACTCTCAATCGCCTTCAACGATATCCACAAAAAGGCACAGGAGATAAAGAGTCTGCAGGAGTTTCTCTATCAGGTGTATTATTCGCTCGATTACCAGACGGCAAAAGATATCAAAAATGCTTGGTCGGACACGATTCTCTATATTGATTGCGGCAAAGTCTCGATGATGAACTTCGAGGCGACCCAGGAAGAGAAGATGGAGATCATCGACCTCGGTAGGAAGAGTGCGGAAGAATATCTGAAAAAGCCTCCGGGTCGTAAGGCCGCGAGAAGATTTTCACTTGGCTAAGTAGAATCAAATGGCATCTCGTACTCGTCGTGCAGGCTCCAAGCGTCGCAGCACTCGCAAGGCCACCAAGTGGACCTCTTTCGTGAAGAAGATCCACATGGAGCTGAAGAGGAAGAATCCTGACTCCAAGCTGGGCGACGCCATGAAGGCCGCAAGCAAGCGCAAGCACGAGATGTAAAACAAAAAGATAAGTTTTGTTTCGAACAAACTATATCTTTTAGATACCGCCACCCAGGTTCTTATTAATGAAGCTGAGCCATCCATCCGTATTGCGCTCACCCTGGTACTCGAGCACGTTCCCATCGGTTGTCTCGAGCAAAAAAGTGGGGAAACCCTTCACAGGCTTGCCCTTTGCAGCCTCAGGGTTCTTGGCAGCGTCGACCAACTGGATCTGACACTTCTTGCCGCCGACATTGATAGGGGCACTCTTAGAGAACTCAGTGAACTCGGGCTTCACAGTTTGGCAGTGAGGGCACCAGTCCGCGTAGTACATGGTGAAAGTATTCATGGCCGGGGCAGGTGCATTCTGAAAACCCTGAATCCCACGACCAAAAGAGATTCCCATGGAATACAATCCGATGAGAGCGAGAATGCCGATGACCGCGAGGGATAAAAGGATGAGTTTCCAGTTCATACTAGACAAATACGGGATTTTTATACAGGGTTGGTAACGCGGTAGAAGCCTCTATTTTCTTAGAGTCATGGCTTCTTTCGATCCCCACTCTAACATGAATAGACCTGCTGATACAAGACTCAGCCCTGCAAGCTGTATCGATGTAAGGCTTTCCCCCATAGCCATCCCCGCGATAGTAGTAACTATATTACTCATTCCATCCCAATAGCCATTTACAATCGCCAGTTTATTGTGCTTGAGCTTCTCGATCAGGATAGCCTCTAGACCCAGATAGGATGCTGTGCCTATTGCTAATGCCGTTGTGCTACCGGTCTGGGCGTAATGTTTTAAGCTTACATCACCGATGAGTTCAGTTGTAGTGAGATATAAGCCAGCTAGTTGTGAGTCAGTCGGCTTCATTTACTATATCTTGTGAATATCAAGCGCTTTAGAAATATGTAGTTGTAGGTAGAATGACTTCCTTCTTGACGAATGTGCTGACGACCGAAGAGGTTCACTATTTGAATAATCTCCCCGAAGTTCTTGTCGCCAAGGCTTCTTTGGATTCCCGACCAGCTGGAATGGTATATTTTTCAGTGACGCTAACCGATTCCATTCGTGATACCCTACAATCACGATTCGGCTTAGATCTGTCTCCCTATTCGTCCATCCCCATGCGATGGATTAAGGGAGATACTCGGCCACATATCGATAGTGGTGCATCAAACTTTCAAAATACATATTTACTCTATCTCAACGACTCACCTGGTGAACTCATCGTAGATTCGCAGTCCTATCCTATTCGGACCAATACCGGCGTTGTATTCAATGAAGGGCTTTCACATGAAACAAACAATACCGAAGGTGTTCCTCGTCTCTTGCTCGGACCTATGAATGAACTGGCCGAACCTGTTGGGATTGGTCTTGGCTATTATCCTACAGAGGCAGATGCTCTTGCTTATACAAACTCTTTAGGATATAGCGGCACATTTACAGTTGGTTCAGGGGGGCCCTTTGGTGGTTATACAAGTTGGAGACTTGCTTCGAATAGTAATGGCACATCACCCCAAAACGTAATCTACGTAAACGGAAGTACATTAATTGCGGATGGTAGTTACTATTTATACCCCTCTGCCCCATGCTTTTTAGAGGGCACAAGCATCCTCTGCCAAGTAGAGGGTGTTGAAAAATATGTTCCTGTCGAAGAACTTGCCATCGGAACAATTGTCAAAACCAGCCTCGACGGATACAAGCCAGTTGTCTTAGTTGGAAAAGGGACGATTCAAAATCCTGGAACCGATGAACGATCTGAAAATCGCCTGTACAAGTGTTCCACTTCCAAGTATCCTGCGCTCAAAGATGATTTATATATCACAGGATGCCATTCTATTCTGGAATTCCCCATAACCGATAAACAGAAGGAAGACACCGTCAAACATCTGGGCAAGCTCTTCGTAACCGATAAGAAATATAGGCTTATGGCCTGCGTGGATGAACGCGCGGAACCTTGGAACTCTGAAGGCTCATATACAATCTGGCATTTTGCTCTTGAAAATAAGGATGAGAGGATGAACTATGGTGTCTATGCCAATGGCGGATTACTTGTAGAGACGTGCCCTATAACAACTTTGAAGAATAAATCAAATATGACACTAAAAAACGCATAATCAATGTGTATCTCCCTTAGAATTTAGCATCGATCTGCAGGCACATCAGACGGACATTCAGAATATCCGTCCATGTGATCTTTGTAAGCAGTGTCCCCGTCATCCCTGTAGGCCAATCGACCACCGTATTATTCACATACGTACCGGCCCCAAGAGGACAGGGAATATTAGCACACAGCGGCTCTACAGCCGGTGCCAAAGGAATGAAGTTGTACGTCAGATCATACTTCACTGTCCCCTCCGTCGCCACGTATCCAACAGGCACCGTGTACTTCAGATTCAGGGTAACTTGATCACCAGGCACAGGGACCACGGGGATCAGGCTGGCGGAATCCACTGTAAACAGGGAACCAGGATCACAGTTCTTCACAGTAGGCGCCACGGCGAACAGACCAAGAAGAAGGGACAACATCTCTACCCTATAGGTTGACCCCCACTCCTGTAAATTTTCGTGACCTAAGCAGCCGGCGCCGAGTATTCTATAGGAATCCACCCGGACATGTTAATCTTTCGCAAATCATGTTGGCACGCTGTACAGTTGCCGTTTAGCGACCCCATGCTGACGGATGGGCACCTGGCTGCCGCTGCAGCAATGGTCGTGAATAAGCAAGTGAGAGGGGCTTCTTTCGAGACAGCAGTGGCTGAGGCGGAGAAGACCATGTATGAGATGGTGTTACGAATCCCTCGGGAACAACATAACGGACCACAGAACGAAGAAAAATAGGGTGGTGTGGAGGAAGAATCCAGGGGCGGTGGGGCAACCACCTCCGTCGGCGATCGTGAAGATCCAGCCAAAGACTTGCTGTGTCATTTTGAATGTCTCAGGGTTGGCGATGAGGAAGAAAATCAGGGTGGAATAGAAGGCATATTTTGCTTTCAGAGCCATGGAAGGTGGGGCGGCCATCTAGACAGACGGCATATTTTTAGAGGCCAAAACGCTAGATAGACTACAGGCTTTCAGATCATCCTTGATAAGGAGCAGATACTTCTTGGCAAACACGATAAAGGAGATGAACAGTGTCGTGTATTGGAGCGTGGCATCCTGTAGCTTGAGAAAGATAGCATCCGACCAGACTTTCTGGGCGGCTGGATCTGCTACAATCTGTGACACGGTGACCGCCTCCGCCACGCCATTGCGTCGCACCTTGAAGCTGTCCTTCATACCCTTTAGCACGTCTATGTGATGTACGCCCTCCATCATTTTACTGGGTATATAGACTATGCTGGGATAGCTCACCAAATCACTACCGGCCTGGAGTATTTCCCCGTTATAGTGGAGGTCCATGGGAGGATTGAAATACACAGATGGGTTTTTTATGAGTAGATCTTCAAAAATGCTCTTCTCCATGAAGTTTATATCGTCAACGAAGGTGGACGTGGCATTTTTATAGAACTCGACGTAGATTATTCTTAGAATGGCGATCGAAGTGGGATCGAGTTTTTCAGATTTTATCACCTGGAGGCCAGGAGTAGGTGTCTCGCCCTCATTTAACCCCTTGTCATCGATGAAAAGCGTCTGCGCGGTAGAGAGGAGATTGAAGACCGTGTTGACTATCGCGTAGAGCACATCCTTTGGCTGACTTGAAGGCATGAGTTGCTGTACTTTCAGTATAACATTCTTTGTAATCGTATCGAAAATAGCCATTATACGTTTTCTTTCGGCAGTCATTGTTTGCGAAAAGAATATGGTTTTCATGAAAAACGTCACGAAATAGTTTAGAAAGCAGCTCGCGTTTGATACGACACTGGGGGAGGGTTGTGCAACGCGGGTCATGATCTGCCCATACAGCTGCTTGAAGGCCCTACCGGCGTTGGGCGCAATATTATTTGGGATCGTGTATTGATTGCCAGAGATGATATTGTGCCCAAGATCGCGTAAACTACCGAGCATGTTCTGCGCATCCATATCCTTCTGATTCATCGCCTGCTGCATATGATCGACCGTGGCCTTTAATGTTTCGACCTGCGCATGAAGATCGGCGGCCTGTTCCTCTGCAGTCTTCGCACGCTCATCCGAACCCGCTTTCGCATTCGTGACGGCTGTGAGTTGCTCGGTGGCCTTATCGGCAAACTTATTGAGTACGTTAGCATGGTATTCTTCCTTCGCAGTTAGTGCAGCCTGGGCTGTTTTCGCGTCTATAGCGCCACCTGTCTGTGCCGCTTGAATCTGATTCGCGGCCAAGGTGTTCTGTGCAGCCAAGGCATTTTCTGCAGCCAGTGTTGCAGAAGCAGCAGCGGCGGCCGCATGTTCCGTTTCTGCAGTATGTTTTTGTGATGACTCTGTCGCGGCCACGGTTGCCGCCAAACTCTTGTTCTTCTCCTCTAATTCCACTAGGAGAGATGCTGCCGCGGCCTTATTTGCCTCCAACTCTGCTTCCAGTTGGCTGGTTGCAGTTTTTTCCGCAGGTTGTTCTGCAACGGGGGTCGCCTTGGCATGATTGAGCTTTTCTTGGGTGGTGTTGAGATTATGCCTCGCAGCAGCGAGTTGCGCATTCGCCTGCGTGAGGTCTGCCGTCTTATGTGTAAGATCCTGGATAATATCCCGCTCCTTCTGTTGGGCTGCAGAGAGGTCATCCAAACATGTCTTGTTCTTCTGTAGAATCCATCTCACCATGTCTAGGAATCGCTTCTTGAAATCTGGCACAGTCGATTCGAGATTTTTAATGTATCCCTCGAACTCTGTTAAAAGAGCAGGCACTGTCCCACTGCTACTGCGAATGCCGTATTCGACTCTCGCGGATTCCACGACCTGTGTATAAATACTCTCTAGCTGCCCTTCAACCATGGTTGAAACGAGTCCCACTGCATTATCAGTTGCATCTAACACTTCCGCGATGATATTGGGGATTGATTGGGGCGGATCCATCTGGATGGCCTGCTCGTTCCACATGTTGATATAGTTGCTCATTTCTTCTTTTGAGATATGCAGCTTGCTCAACTTGGTAACGACTTCTTTCGCATCGTTCGTAACAAACTCGAACTCTTTGACGGGCATTTTCGCCTGTAGAGTCATAAATGCAAACTGACGCAAGAGATCGCGGACTTGGTTATCGAGTTCCAGATTCACCGCCTTGAATCCAGCGGGACTCCCATCGGCGTTGTATTCCTGACACACGTTATTCTTGGAAGATTCCGTGAGTTCCTCTATAAGAATACGGATGCGATCATACAACTCTAGCTTGGCGCGAAGGCGGATATTATCACCCATTGCATTGCGGATCCCCTGCATTTCAACATTCAAGGTATCAAGGCGATTGGTGAGTCCGGCGATTAAGAGTTTCGCGTCATCTGGGTTACAGGGCGGTAGAAAGACGGAACTCTTGTTGAAGATATCCCTACTGAACACACTACTGAAGATGGCTTTCGCGCCTTCAAGATTTGTTTGCCCTGGAAAATAGGAGTGTGTGAAACCTACCACGTCGTCATGTTTCGAAGGGTCGAATCCGGCGTCATTCAGTCTCACACGCTCGCCGGCAAGTATGATCTCCTGTTTATAGATCTTTGGTTTCGAAGTATTAGTCTTGGCGAGTTTCTCTCGGATAACACTTCCTTCTATCTTCGTTCTCGCGGCTTGAAGGGAACTCAAAAACTTGCTAGTGGGCTTTAGACTTGTGTGAACTCCTATCTGTCTCGCTCTGGCATCTGTGATATTCTCGATCTCTTTCAATATACTGTAGTGGTTGCGGTTCACATACAGAAGCCTGATCGCCTTGTCAGTAGACAGATTTGTACCGAACGAGGCCACGAGTTTGTATTCGTCTTTAATCTGCTGATAAATATACAACTTCACGTTGTTGAGTTCCGCCATAAACTTTCCAATCACGACCGCATCGGGCCATGCAATGGGTCCACTTAAGATATTGGATGGATCTTTCAGAGTTCGAAGTTTTTGTATGTAGTCGTTCACATCCTTGAATGGTTCTCCATCCTGTCCCTTGAGGTAGACTCCCCCTTCTTTAACATACTGCATGTGGATGCTTTCTTTAAGCGCCTTCTTCAATGGCTCATCATCTTTAATGGCTGGATCCGCATCAATCTCCTCCAGTTTCTGCTTTAGAATTTCTGGGCTCGCGACCTTATATTTATCCTCCAAAAGATGCTGGATTTTCGCAATCGATTCTATGTCTTTTGGGATGAGTCGACTAATATTCGATGCAGCCTCGAGAGATAGTTGTGCTAATCTTGGATCGGTCGGATCATATGCGGTGTTTGATTCGAGTAACATAACGGCCAAGAGAACGCTGGTATAAAAACACCAGCCGTTTCCAGGCACATCTATTATATGATATTGCCCTATTTGTATGGTTTCGGGTACGTTTGCCATCTAATAAGTAGAAAGGTTTCCGAGAAGCCTAAACCCCGCGCACTATATCTACACAGGAACATGACAGATACTAAGGTTTGTAACCCATGGAATCCTAAGAATAAGATCATTCCAGAAAAGGAAGTTGCTCGTATTCTTACCACATATGGGGTGCGTATCCCTTCTGACCTCGCCCTTTTCAGGCAGGCCTGTGTCCACACGAGTTATGTGGACAAATCGGATGTATGGGCGAAGCAGGAGGAGGCCATGGTGCTTGCAGAGAAGCCGGCGAACTGCCTTCCTCTACAAGGGAGTGACAACGAGGAGCTCGAGTATGCAGGAGACGGGATCCTGAGTGCTGTGGTTGCGACGTATTTGAAGGAGCGCTTTTCGGGTCAGGGCGAGGGATTCATGACAAATCTTCGCACTGAGATTGTGAATAATGATCGTCTGGGAGAGCTGGCAAAGAAGGTGGGATTCTCGCCGTGGCTCGTGATTAGTCGTCATGTGGAGGAAGTCTGTGATGGGCGTCAGAATCTGCGTCTGCTCGGGAGTATGTTTGAAGCATGGTTGGGCGCTCTGTATTATTCGGCTGGGAAGGGCGGGAACGGATTCGAGGCAGTGCAGAACTTTGTGACGAATGTCATGGAGAAGCACATCTATTTCGTGGAGCTCATCACGAAAAATACTAACTACAAGGACCAGCTTCTGCGGTGGTTTCAGGCGGAATACCACAAGCCGCCCAAGTACACGGTGGTCCATGAAGAGGGACCGTCGCACGATAGGGTCTTCACGATGGGTGTCTTGTCGCCCCAGGGGACTGTGATTGCCACTGCGGTTGCGAGGAATAAGAAGGAGGCGGAACAGAATGCAAGTCGTAAGGCGCTGGAGATCCTGACCGCGCTTTCAGCAAAGAAATGATATCGTGTCCCTTTTTAGAATGGATGCGAAGAAGAAGGGTGTTAAAATGAGGTTCGGCGTAGGGAAACAGGCACCCCCCGAGTTGCTTGAGCAGCCGACCCCTAATGAACAATCACAAGACATCATTCCGACAAGGACCGGGTCCGTGGCGCGTCCCATGTTTGCTAAGAAGGCAGCGCAGGTAAAGGCGCCTGCAAAAACGGAGGGACTTGCGGAAATTCTGGAACGGAAACAGGCGCCGAGGGCACAACAACCAGTGGAAGTGGATCTTGGGTCGGAACTTCCTCTAGGAGAGCAAGAAGAGGCTCCAGAGGCTCCAGAGGCACCTGAACAGCAAGAACAGGAACAGGATCTTTTCGGACTGGAAGGGGAGTTCAAGGAGATGGGCGAGCTGATTCTTGATGCCGAGAAGAATAACTTGTATAATACGACGGTTCCTACTGAGTATGTCCCCCAAACCCGCCGTGGCTTCTCGGATTTCATCAAGAGTACCTATGAACCTTTTACGCTTCCTGAAACCGCGATTCAGATTCCAGAAGGCGAGAAATACTACCCCTACCAGAAATTCGTCCGTGATTACATGCGCAAGGAATCCCCCTATCGCGGTATTCTCGTCTACCACGGGCTCGGGTCAGGAAAGACATGTACCTCTATTGCTGCATCGGAAGCCCTCTTCGCCTCCTCCAAAAAGAAGATTATTGTGATGACGCCGCGTTCACTGAAGAAGAACTTCTTGAAGGAAGTGAGTTTCTGCGGATTCAGGCACTTTCAGCTGAAGAACTATTGGGTTTCTCTCGAGACCTCGGACCCAACTGCAACCCTTTTCGCGAATCAGATCTATGGGCTCTCGGGTAAATACATCAAATCGGCAAAACATATCTGGATCCCAGATTTCAGGAAGCCCCAGTCCGAGTCCAACTTTGACACTCTCCCTGAGGAGGACCGTATTGAGATCCGCAAGCAGATTCTCTCCATGGTCGAATGGGATCCGATCAAGAATCCTTCGGGTCGTATCCGTTTCATTTCCTATAACGGTATTACCGCGAAGAGGCTCAAGGCGATGGCGTGTGACCCGGCACAGAAATTCTTCGATGACTCCGTGATCATTGTAGATGAAATACACAACTTGATCCGTCTCATGCAGGGGAAGATCGAGCCCTATCTTACAAAGTTGGCAGCTGGTAAGAAGGTGAAACGCACGGTGCCAGTAGAAATCGTCACTCCAGGACGTTGGAAGCCGACACTGTGCTCCCAGGAAACGAAGAACTATACCCGTGGCTATCTCTTCTATCGTCTGCTTCTGGACGCCCAGAACTCCAAGATTATCGGTCTGAGTGGAACGCCTCTCATTAACTTTCCAGAGGAGATTGGGATTTTGGCGAATGTGCTTCATGGCTATATCAGCGTGGTGGAGGGGGTCATTCCGGAATCTGGAAAGGAGGTCCAACAGAAGGCGGAGGCTGTGGCTCATGCACATCCTTATGTCGATTTCGTTTCTGCAAAACAGGATTCCAAGGGTGGCGGGACCCATGTGCTGATGAGTCTGCTACCGAGAGGAATACGGAAGATTGAGAACGACGTGGGTGTCGTGCGGATTCCAGAGGAGGATGACGCCCCTGGAAATGAGGAGGTGGTTGAATCGATTCGTGCGGCATTTGAGGCGGCGAAGATCCCTATGGGGCGACTGGAGAACACGGCGAAAGAGTTGCTGCCCCCTTTTGGGGAGAGTTTTAGAGATGCCTTCGTGACAGGACAGAGCATTAAGCAGAAGGCGGTACTTGTGACACGGCTGACTGGCCTCGTATCATATTATAAGGGCGCGAATCTGGAACTGATGCCTCGGGTGAAACTCGATGAGATTGTGCGCGTGCCTTTCAGCAACTATGCCCAGAAGGCGTATTCTTTCAAGCGGTCAACGGAAGTAAAATCTGAAATGGAAAAGACTCCTGGGAAAACGCTAGATGCCGTGTGGAGCCAAGTATATGAGCTGGGAGATTCCGCGGATGCGAATAACTATAAGATGGGTTCGAGGCAGGCGTGTAACTTTGCCTTCCCACCAAGTATTACTCGGCCAACACCGAACCCAAAAGATCGGAAGGAAGAGGCGGCACAGGGTGTTGCAGTGGCGGGGATTGTAGAGCTTTCTCCTGAAGAGGATAAAGTTGACGACGAACTGGAAATGACGGAGGAGACGGAAGATATTGGAGCGGCGGCGGCAGAGGATGCGGCAATCGAGGAGGATATTTACGAGGGTGCCGAAGGAGCTGAGGGGGCCGAAGGAGCTGAAGGAGCAGAAGCTCAAGCAGATCAAGCAGAAGCTCGGCCAAACACCACCCGCAAGGCCACTCAAATACCAACCGACGATGTACGTTTCTCCCAGAGTCTGAAAAACGAATACAGAATGTTCGATAACTCTGCCGCCACGCCAATAACGATCACAACTTCTGGTGAAGCTGACACCTTTCCCACGGTAGAACACTATTACCAGGCCGTGAAGTTCCAGCAGACGGACCCCGAATGGTTCAAGCAGATCCGTGATGCACCTACAGCTAACGCCGCACGTGAAATGGGTGGTTCCAAGGATCATAAGGCAGACCCTGGATTCAAAGGGGTTCGTATTTCAGTTATGAAACGCGCACTCGAAACGAAATTCGCCGATCCCAAACTTGCAGATCTACTTCTTTCTACAGGTGATAGGAAGATTGTGAACGCTTCCTCCAAGAATAGCTATTGGGGCGAGGGTGCCGAGAAGTTGGGCGAGAATCATCTCGGTAAACTCCTTATGGAGTTACGCGGCGAGATCAGAAGTAGGGAGGGTATGCCTGTTCTAGAAGGCGGAGGCAAAACACCTGCCGAACTACGTCTAGCGGCCGAATGCAAGGCAGGCACGAAAGTTGGAGAGAAATATCCTGATGCCTGTCGCCGAGCAAAGGAATGCCTGAAGACCATTGCAAGAGCCAATATGATTCTCGGCGGCCCTGATGGGCTTGCAAACTATTCTGCCAAATATGCAGCCATCTTGGAGAGAGTCGCTGCTGCACCAGGCTCCTCTCTCGTCTATAGTGAATTTCTCGATATGGAGGGGATTGGTATTTTCCGCGTAGCCATGGACGTGAATGGATACGCCCCTATAGAGATTACGAGTGTGGGTGGCGCTCTCGCATTCACCAAGGCCACGGAAGAATCTATTCGCAGGAAACAGCCCCGTTATATCACCTTTTCAGGGCAAGAGGACCAGGAAGTGCGCCGCACTGCCCTCGACCTCTTCAATGCGAAATTCTCCGAGCTCCCAGAATCCATGACGAAGATCCTGGCGGAAGCTGGATACAAGGATAATAAGCTGGGGGAAATCTGTCGTGTGTTCTGTATTACAGCGGCAGGGGCAGAAGGTCTCTCACTCCGCAATGTCCGTGCAGTGCACATCATGCAACCCTATTGGAATGAAGTGCGTCTAAGGCAAGTGAAGGGTCGTGCGATTCGTATTGGAAGTCACTTGGATCTGCCTGAAGACCAGCGCGATGTCAGTATTTATACGTACATATCCTGTTTCTCTGATACGGCCCAGGCGGCGCGTACAGGCGATGACAAGATCGATGAGACTATCTTGCTTCATGACAGCGTCGATGCAAAGGCGGCAGCAGAATACGGACTCCCTATAAAGCCTGGTATGACGAACTATGTTCTGACGACGGATGAAATGCTGTTTGCGATTTCCGAGAGAAAACGCAAGATTATTGAAGGGCTGGAATGTATCATGAAGTCGGCGGCAGTGGATTGCGAACTCAACTACAAGCAGAATAAGGACGGGACCTTCCGTTGTCTCCCTTTAAAGGGGAAGGTGGGTGATTTCATCTACAATCCTATCCTTGAGAAGGATCTGATTGAATCGAGTAAGTTCGAGGATGATACGGTTTGTTCGGGCGAAGTGAAGCCACAGGAGATCTATAAGGCAATCAACAAAGTCAGCTACATGTTGCGCGAAGTGTTCGGACCCGATAAGATGGTGGTAGGCTACGACGCCTTTGAGGCGACGGAGAGTGTGGATCCTAAGAATCCTGCAAGGAAGGTGGCGAAGAAGAAGGTGCCTGAAGTGAAGGTGGGGACGGTGGGTGTGAAGATGGTAAACGGAGTGCCACAACCTGGACCTCCTGTGAACATTACGCCGGTAGCGAAGTGAGAAGTCGCGAGTTACAAGTTCCCTGTTCCGCGAGTGGTGGATCTGCCCATAGGGCGGTACCCTTATGTAACATGAGTTGGTAGTTCATTTCCCAATCTATGATTTCCCTGAATGGCAAGAACGTGCCCTTGAGGCGTTTCATATAATCGGTTGTAAAGAGCATGGAGTCCGTACAGCGGAAGACCCATTGGTGCGGCGGCTTGTATGCCTTTGTAGGGGCGAAATAGGAAAAGGGGCCTTCAGGAGGACGTGTCGCCACGCCCTCTCCCAGACTGATATAATCCCAGGAACGGCCGGCCACATCTGCAAGAAGATCATTCAGGCATTTGACGAAATCGGCGCGGAGCCAGACATCCGATTCGAGAGTAATGACGAGTCCTTCTTGCTCCGATGCCTGTTTGACGGCTTCCGCGAAATTCATCCCGAGACTGATTTCTCCGCGAGTTAGCCCGGCCCCTTTGAAAGTGAAAGTGGGTACGGTGCGTTTGAGATAGGGGTTGTACGCTGCGAATATTTCATCTACAGTCAGATCTGCGCCCCAGGTTGGAGCACAGATCTTAATACGTTCTTCGGGTATTCCCACCGATTTCAGATGCGGTACGAGACGATCATACCGCTCCTTTTCTTTTTCTGGGTGACAGAGAACATAGACTGTTTTTACTGCGTCGGGCCACATTCCTTTAGAGTATGGCTTGACAACCGTTTAAATCGGGAGGTATTATAGATGCCGCAGCGAAGAAAGAGTGTTACATTTCGGAATAACCCGGTTGGATCTGTTCACAATGCTCACGCCTCCACGGACTATAATAGGAGTAGGGGCCAAGTAGATCCATATGGGCCTGGGGCCCCGAATATGGTGGGTCATTCTCCATCTGGATTCTTTAGAAACCGTGAACAAAGACAGCGTAATCCTCTAAACGTCGCCGGTAAACAACGGCAATGGAATGGAACCTATAGGGGTGGAAAGAGCCGCAAGACGCGTAAGACGCGAAGCCGGCGATAACTACGCCTTCCTAGTCCCCCAACATTTGATCTTCTTCAGTTTCCGTGTATCGCGTGGATCCTTATATTTATTCGCACGCACTCTTACAAACCCATAGTTGATCAGTTCGATCTTTATCTTGTGTTTGCTCAACATATCTTCCAGAAATGTTTCCGAGTGAAGCTGTTTTATTTTGGAATATTCGAGTGCCTCATCAAACCGATTCCCGTATAACTTCATTATATGTGGCGGGCCTATTGCAAATCTATCGCCGACCGCCTTCTCTTTATCGCCATTTTCAGTATGCCGATGAAAGTCAGGTATAAGAATCGCATCCTTTACTTTTAGCCATTCTGGCCTTATAGGACACGGGTACCGCATGTCGGGGCGAAGATATACGACAGCGCTGTAATCGCCCTCTTTCCACATACTGGTCACCTGCTTTAGAGACCACATTGCACGTATTTGATTGCGGAATGTTTGTTCGGACTTGCTCTTGAATGGGTTTCCCTTTGTTTTGTATTGATCGAAACCGATCTTATGATCTACTATCTTGAGATCCTCGACTTTATACTTTGTCGGATTCAATCGCATATATTCATTATTGTCTAGTTTGATATCGATCTCCTTCGCACGGGGATTACTATAGGGGCGTCGCACTGCATACGTATGTATAAAAATATCATACGTGTCTCCATTCGCAGTCAATACATCAAAAATATTTTGTTGTATTGATTTCATGTTATATTTTAGGGATCTTGTTAGACCCCAGAAGCAGAAGGCGATCTTGCCCATTACTAACTCGCTACATTTTAAATCCGACTACCTCTTCCCTGCATGGAGAAATCGATACCTTCTTCGGGGATGTCTTTCCAACACTCACCGTAGGTATAACTTTTACAATGTGATTCGATGAGTTACACTCCCTACAGATGTACATCATCTCTTTCTTGTCGAGGAGTTCCGCCCTCGGATGCTTACACATCCAGCTAGGACGCACTTCTTTTGATACGAGTCCATTCAGAGGATTTACGATGATGGTATGCATCCTGCTATGCCTGGAGATTGTCAGGGCGCAACTTGGAGGCCGAATCCATCTCACGCGTAATCACACGCATGATGATCTGGATCTGGTGGTTCATGTTGATGAGACGGCCCGCGGAGGGAATGGTGCCGGCGACCACCGTAAAAGTCACACTGCTAAAGCTAGTACCATTTACGTTCGCGATGCTATTGATTACGAGCACGCCAGTACCTGTCGTATAACTCGATACAATACCTGTGAAGTTATTTGCGGGGGTCGAACTAACTACGAAAACGGGCATTCCAGCCGTATAGGCCAGGCCAGTCGCCATCGTAAGACTGACGGACCCCCCTGCTACAGGTGCAATGGTAGCAGTGCTTGGAGTATCCTTGGTCAAAGTCGCAAGAGAGGCGATATAGCTCGTGACCCAAGGACTGACCGTGGTCAATCCCAGTGTAGGATCCTGGAAACTATTGCGGACAACGATGCCATTGGCATAGCCGGCCACGTTCCCTCCATCTGCGTAGCCATTGCTAGCCCCCGTGCATTTTCCTATAGAGGACACAAGGAGACCCTGGGGCTGTGTGAGATAGTTGACCAGATCATTGAAACCGGCATAGGCCGTGAGGCCCGAGTTGAAGCCCACACTTTTGAGAACAATACGATCCCCCTGGCTGAGCATGAACTGATTGAAATACGTGGAAGTCTGGAGCCAGATCCACTCATAACCCTCTACTGAAGAAACAAATGTGCTCTTGTAGTTTGTGGTACTAGAAGAATGATTCGGCATCAACACAGCACTCACCGTCAGCGTATCGGTCGCCGTGCTCACCAGGGTCCCATCGGGGCGCTGAATCTGGAACGTCAGCTTCTGTAGAGTGGAAAGAGGTGTAGGATAATACACCTTTTGGCATTTCAGAAACTTGGGAATCATACGTGCATAACCGCGATTGCTGGCGTTACTATCGGAAGTCCAATAGGCGTCGTAGGAAATCGCGGCGAAGGCATTGTTGATCCCGTCATTCGTACCATATCCGTTCACGTTCAGCTCGGGGATACGCACCTGGAGATAGGGGAAGGAGAAGATATTCGTATTGAGCGTATTTTGAGGTGTTCCCGCCGTGCTGCTCGATGTTGCCAGCACGTCAAAACCCTCCGTAGGCATGATCGCCTTCACGAACTCAATGCGAGTAATGTTCTTGAACTTGATGTTGGTCGCCGTATTGTAGCCGAAGCCAGACTGGTTATTCGCAGGATCGAATGTCACGGAGAAGTTGTAGCGGTTCTCCGTCGTGTTATTGACCCAATCACGATCCGCGCTGTAGACGAACAGGTTGTGCTCGACCTCCTTATAGGCGACAATGTCGTCCTGGGGCTTGATGACATCCTGAGGAAGTACGCGATCACGATAGGAATCAGGGATGGCGAGTGTGGGATTACCGACGGCAATCCCCTGGGAGCGTGTGGGGGGAGGCATTTGCCCGCTGTCGCCCAGGTAGAGGCCGCGCATATCCGGGAGAGCAAGTGGCGTGCTCTCGGGGCGTGACATGTTCCTTTCGGCCTCCCGCATAATGAGCGAGAGCTGGTCGCGCTGGCGTGCTGCCTCTGTGCCGCTGCGGAAATCCGTGTCAGAATCGAGGAAACGGGCCATACCAGGATCTTGCTTGCGAACGACAATCTCCTGGGAGTCGCTAGGTGGTGAGCGTGCAGCCAAGATCTCCGCCTCACGTGCCGCCTCTGTCTCGCGAATACGCTTCATCTCCTCAAAACGACTCAGAGGAGAGGGTCCATCAGAGTCCATGTTGATGCGAAAGTCGGGGGGTGTGGGGGAGGCGACGGGGGCACCTTGACGCTCAGTCTGGAGCTGGCCGAATCGCGTGCTTACATCCATCTGTAGAGAATCGTCCACTGTCGAGCTGCGCTTCAGATAGCTCATGAAATCAGGGACGACCGATTGGAGCACTTCCTTATTGAGGTACTGGACGGACTGATCAGGGCTCTTGGAATACACTTCTGTCATATAGTGCTTCACCGTCTTCACGAGCCGCTGGTTCTGCTTCTCGTTCAAGTCTGCACCGGTGCGACGCTGAAAGTCCGCATATAAAAGACGGTCGAGCATGGTCTCGTTCTTCGCATTGAAAAACTGGGATTGAGTATTTGTTCCGGGTCGTATGTCCGTCATTGCCCGCTCTCTATCTAAGATGCCGGACCTTTTTAGACTCGCGTGGCGCGCGTTAAGTGGAAAAGAGCCAGTCCCGCAGATCTAACATCTCTGCATCTCTTGGCTTCCTGCGAGTGATGTCTGTAAAGGAATCACCCTCCAGCATCCGAATGATGAAGTAAATACAGTAGACGCCGCACTCAGTATTATTGAACTGGAGACGGCGACTCCCGTAAAAGAGCTTCATCTTGGGATCCTGGGTTGTGAGCCATTTCATGAAACGGGCGACCTGCATGGGGGGCGCCATACCGTAGGAGTCAAAGTAGTAGCATTTGTGACCGACAATGTCAATATAGTTCGCGACCCAGTGGCTCCC
>Ga0209829_10001292_pt1 | contig 20706 bp, 1 predicted proteins | sample C_140205_EF_Meta_FD_187311 | JGI IMG/M metagenome (GOLD analysis project Ga0209829, IMG submission 187311) | Freshwater microbial communities from Lake Croche, Canada to study carbon cycling - C_140205_EF_MetaG (SPAdes) (version 2) | ecosystem: Environmental > Aquatic > Freshwater > Lake...
AAATCCAGTGAAGCCTGTGGCACCGGTAGATCCAGTGGCACCTGTAAAGCCGGTAAATCCAGTGAAACCTGTGGCACCGGTAGATCCAGTGGCACCTGTAAAGCCGGTAAATCCAGTGAAGCCCGTGGCACCTGTAAAACCTGTAAATCCAGTGAAGCCCGTGGCACCGGTAGATCCAGTAGCGCCTGTAAAACCGGTAAATCCAGTGAATCCAGTCGCACCGGTAGATCCAGTGGCGCCTGTAAAACCGGTAAATCCAGTGAAGCCTGTGGAACCTGTAGCTCCAGTGGCGCCTGTGAAACCGGTAAATCCAGTGAAGCCTGTGGCACCGGTAGATCCAGTGGCACCTGTAAAGCCGGTAAATCCAGTGAAACCTGTGGCACCGGTAGATCCAGTGGCACCTGTTGCGCCAGTAAAGCCCGTGAATCCAGTAAAACCGGTGAAGCCCGTTGCACCGGTAGATCCAGTGGCACCTGTGAAACCGGTAAATCCAGTGAATCCAGTGGCGCCGGTAGATCCAGTGGCGCCTGTAAAACCGGTAAATCCAGTGAAACCTGTGGCACCGGTAGATCCAGTGGCACCTGTGAAACCGGTGAAACCTGTAAAGCCAGTCGCACCGGTAGATCCAGTTGCACCTGTGAAACCAGTGAAGCCGGTGAATCCAGTCGCACCGGTAGATCCAGTTGCACCTGTGAAACCAGTGAAGCCGGTGAATCCAGTTGCACCGGTGAATCCAGTTGCGCCTGTAAAACCAGTGAAGCCTGTGAATCCAGTCGCACCTGTGAAACCAGTAAAGCCTGTGAAACCGGTGAAACCTGTAGCACCTGTAAAACCGGTGAAGCCGGTGAATCCAGTGGCACCGGTAGATCCAGTTGCGCCTGTGAAACCGGTGAAACCTGTGAATCCAGTCGCACCAGTAGATCCAGTTGCGCCTGTAAAACCAGTGAAGCCTGTGAATCCAGTCGCACCTGTGAAACCAGTGAAGCCTGTGAAACCAGTGAAGCCTGTGGCACCGGTGGATCCAGTAGCACCCGTAAAACCGGTGAAGCCTGTGGCACCTGTGAAACCAGTGAAGCCGGTGAATCCAGTCGCACCGGTAGATCCAGTTGCACCTGTGAACCCAGTGGAGCCGGTGAATCCAGTCACACCAGTAGATCCAGTTGCACCTGTGAAACCGGTGAAGCCGGTGAATCCAGTCGCACCGGTAGATCCAGTTGCACCTGTGAAACCGGTGAAGCCTGTGAATCCAGTCGCACCAGTAGATCCAGTTGCGCCTGTGAACCCAGTGAAGCCGGTAAATCCAGTCGCACCTGTGAAACCAGTGAAGCCTGTGAATCCAGTCGCACCTGTGAAACCAGTGAAGCCTGTGAAACCTGTAAAGCCTGTAGATCCTGTAAAACCGGTGAAGCCTGTAAATCCAGTCGCACCTGTGAAACCAGTGAAGCCGGTGAATCCAGTCGCACCGGTAGATCCAGTTGCACCTGTGAAACCAGTGAAGCCGGTGAATCCAGTTGCACCGGTGAATCCAGTTGCGCCTGTAAAACCGGTAAAGCCTGTGAATCCAGTGGCACCAGTAGCACCCGTAAAACCGGTAAATCCAGTGAATCCAGTGGCGCCTGTAGCACCAGTGAATCCAGTGAAACCTGTAGCACCCGTAGCACCGGTAAATCCAGTGAATCCAGTGGCGCCTGTAGCACCAGTGAATCCAGTGAAACCTGTGGCACCCGTAAAACCGGTAAATCCAGTGAATCCAGTGGCGCCTGTAGCACCAGTGAATCCAGTGAAACCTGTAGCACCAGTAGCACCGGTAAATCCAGTGAATCCAGTGGCGCCTGTAGCACCAGTGAATCCAGTGAAACCGGTGAAGCCTGTGAATCCAGTTGCACCTGTAGCTCCAGTGAAACCGGTGAAGCCTGTGGCACCAGTGGATCCAGTGAAGCCTGTAAATCCAGTTGCACCTGTAGCTCCAGTGAAACCGGTGAAGCCTGTAGCTCCAGTGAAACCGGTGAAGCCTGTGAATCCAGTTGCACCTGTAGCTCCAGTGAAACCTGTAAAGCCAGTAGCACCTGTGGCTCCAGTGAAACCTGTAAAGCCTGTGGCACCTGTAGCTCCAGTGAAACCGGTGAAGCCTGTGGCTCCAGTGAAACCGGTGAAGCCTGTGAATCCAGTTGCACCTGTAGCTCCAGTGAAACCTGTAAAGCCAGTAGCACCTGTAGCTCCAGTGAAACCTGTAAAGCCTGTGGCACCTGTAGCTCCAGTGAAACCGGTGAAGCCTGTTGCACCCGTAAATCCGGTAAAGCCTGTAAACCCAGTGACACCTGTGGCTCCAGTGAAACCTGTAAACCCAGTGGCACCTGTGGCTCCAGTGAAACCTGTAAAGCCTGTAGCACCAGTAAATCCAGTGAAACCTGTAAATCCAGTGGCACCCATGGATCCTGTGAAGCCAGTGGCGCCTGTGAATCCAGTGAAGCCTGTAGCTCCAGTGAAACCAGTGAAGCCTGTAGCACCCGTAAAACCGGTAAAGCCAGTGGCGCCAGTAGCACCAGTGAAGCCTGTGGCACCCGTAAAACCGGTGAAACCTGTGGCACCTGTAAATCCAGTAAAGCCTGTAGCACCAGTGAATCCAGTAAAGCCTGTGGCACCCGTGAAACCAGTGAAGCCTGTAGCACCAGTGAAGCCTGTAGCACCGGTGAATCCAGTGAAGCCTGTCGATCCAGTGAATCCAGTGAAGCCTGTAGCACCGGTGAATCCAGTAGAACCCGTGAAACCGGTAAAGCCGGTGGCACCGGTAAATCCAGTGAACCCTGTGGCACCTGTGAAACCGGTAAAGCCTGTTGCGCCGGTGAAACCAGTAAATCCAGTTGCACCTGTAAATCCAGTAAAGCCTGTGGCACCCGTAAAACCGGTGAAGCCAGTAGCACCCGTGAATCCTGTGAAGCCTGTGGCACCTGTAAAACCGGTGAAGCCTGTAGCACCAGTGAATCCAGTGAAGCCTGTAGCACCAGTGAATCCAGTGAAGCCTGTAGCACCAGTGAATCCAGTGAAGCCTGTAGCTCCAGTGAAACCAGTGAAGCCTGTGGCACCAGTGAAGCCTGTAGCACCGGTGAAACCAGTGAAGCCTGTGGCACCGGTAAATCCAGTAAAGCCTGTGGCACCAGTAAAACCGGTGAAGCCTGTGGCACCCGTGAATCCAGTGAAGCCTGTGGCACCCGTGAAACCAGTAGAACCCGTGAAACCGGTGAAGCCTGTGGCACCTGTGAAACCAGTGAAGCCTGTAGCACCCGTAAAACCGGTAAAGCCCGTGGCGCCAGTAGCACCAGTGAAGCCTGTGGCACCAGTGAAACCGGTAAAACCGGTGAATCCCGTGGCGCCAGTGAAACCTGTGGCACCTGTGAAACCTGTGAAGCCAGTTGCACCTGTTACACCAGTAGCACCAGTGAAACCAGTGAAGCCTGTAGCTCCAGTAAATCCAGTGAAGCCTGTCGATCCGGTGAATCCAGTGAAGCCTGTGGCACCAGTAAAACCGGTGAAGCCTGTGGCACCCGTGAAACCGGTAAAGCCTGTAGCACCCGTAAAACCGGTGAAGCCTGTAGCACCCGTAAATCCAGTAAAGCCCGTTGCACCAGTAAATCCAGTGAAGCCTGTAGCTCCAGTGAAACCAGTGAAGCCTGTAGCACCCGTAAAACCGGTAAAGCCCGTGGCGCCAGTAGCACCAGTGAAGCCTGTGGCACCCGTAAAACCAGTGAAGCCTGTGGCACCTGTAAAACCGGTGAAGCCTGTAGCACCAGTGAATCCAGTGAAGCCTGTAGCACCAGTAAATCCAGTGAAGCCTGTAGCACCAGTGAAACCAGTGAAGCCTGTAGCACCCGTAAAACCGGTAAAGCCCGTGGCGCCAGTAGCACCAGTGAAGCCTGTGGCACCCGTAAAACCAGTGAAGCCTGTAGCACCAGTGAATCCAGTGAAGCCTGTAGCACCAGTGAATCCAGTGAAGCCTGTAGCTCCAGTGAAACCAGTGAAGCCTGTGGCACCAGTGAAGCCTGTAGCACCGGTGAATCCAGTGAAGCCTGTCGATCCAGTGAATCCAGTGAAGCCTGTGGCACCCGTAAAACCGGTGAAGCCAGTAGCACCCGTGAATCCTGTGAAGCCTGTGGCACCTGTGAAACCAGTGAAGCCTGTGGCACCCGTAAATCCAGTAAAGCCCGTAGCGCCAGTGAAGCCTGTGGCACCAGTGAATCCAGTGAAGCCTGTGGCACCCGTAAATCCAGTAAAGCCCGTAGCGCCAGTGAAGCCTGTGGCACCAGTGAATCCAGTGAAGCCTGTGGCACCCGTGAAACCAGTGAAGCCTGTGGCACCGGTAAATCCAGTGAAGCCTGTGGCACCCGTAAAACCAGTGAAGCCTGTGGCACCGGTAAATCCAGTGAAGCCTGTGGCACCCGTAAAACCAGTGAAGCCTGTAGCACCCGTAAAACCGGTAAAGCCCGTGGCGCCAGTAGCACCAGTGAAGCCTGTGGTACCCGTGAATCCAGTGAAGCCTGTGGCACCCGTAAAACCAGTAGAACCCGTAAAACCGGTGAAGCCTGTGGCACCTGTGAAACCGGTGAAACCTGTGGCACCAGTGAAACCGGTGAAGCCTGTAGCTCCAGTGAAACCAGTAAAGCCTGTAGCACCAGTGAAGCCTGTAGCACCGGTGAAACCAGTGAAGCCTGTCGATCCAGTGAATCCAGTGAAGCCAGTGGCACCGGTGAAACCAGTAGAACCCGTGAAACCGGTGAAGCCCGTAGCACCCGTGAAACCGGTAAAGCCTGTGGCACCTGTGAAACCAGTAAAGCCCGTAGCACCCGTAAAACCAGTAAAGCCTGTAGCACCGGTGAAACCTGTAAAGCCCGTGGCACCCGTAAAACCGGTGAAGCCTGTGGCACCCGTAAATCCAGTGAAGCCTGTAGCACCAGTGAAACCGGTAAATCCCGTGGCACCCGTAAAACCAGTAAAACCTGTAGCACCTGTGAAACCAGTGAAGCCTGTGGCACCCGTAAAACCAGTAAAGCCTGTAGCTCCAGTGAAACCAGTAAAGCCTGTGGCTCCAGTGAAACCGGTGAAGCCTGTTGCACCGGTAAATCCAGTGAAGCCTGTGGCACCAGTAAAACCGGTGAAGCCTGTGGCACCTGTGAAACCGGTGAAGCCTGTAGCGCCAGTAGCACCAGTGAAACCAGTAAAGCCTGTAGTACCCGTGAATCCAGTGAAGCCCGTGGCGCCGGTGAAACCAGTAGAACCCGTGAAACCGGTGAAGCCAGTTGCACCCGTAAAACCAGTGAATCCTGTGGCACCCGTAAAACCAGTAAAGCCTGTCGATCCAGTAAAACCGGTAAAGCCTGTGGCACCAGTAAAACCTGTGAAGCCTGTGGCACCTGTGAAACCAGTGAAGCCGGTGAATCCGGTGGCACCGGTAAAGCCCGTAGATCCAGTGAAACCAGTGAATCCTGTGGCACCCGTAAATCCAGTAAAGCCCGTAGCACCCGTGAAACCGGTAAAACCGGTGAATCCCGTGGCACCAGTAAAGCCTGTTGCACCGGTAAATCCAGTAAAGCCAGTAGCACCTGTTACACCAGTAGCACCAGTGAAACCAGTGAAGCCTGTAGCTCCAGTAAATCCAGTGAAGCCTGTGGCACCTGTGAAACCAGTGAAGCCGGTGAAGCCGGTGAATCCGGTGGCACCGGTAAAGCCCGTAGATCCAGTGAAACCAGTGAATCCTGTGGCACCCGTAAATCCAGTAAAGCCTGTGGCACCCGTAAAACCAGTGAAGCCTGTAGCACCAGTGAAGCCAGTAGCACCCGTAAATCCTGTGAAGCCTGTTGCGCCGGTGAATCCAGTGAAGCCTGTCGATCCAGTGAATCCAGTGAAGCCTGTAGCACCAGTAAAACCAGTGAAGCCTGTAGCACCTGTAAAACCTGTGAAGCCTGTTGCGCCGGTAAATCCAGTGAAGCCTGTGGCACCTGTGAAACCGGTAAAGCCTGTTGCGCCGGTGAAACCAGTAAATCCAGTTGCACCTGTAAATCCAGTAAAGCCTGTAGCACCAGTGAAGCCGGTCGCTCCAGTAAAACCAGTGAAGCCCGTTGATCCAGTGAAACCAGTGAAGCCTGTGGCACCTGTAAAACCGGTGAAGCCTGTTGCGCCGGTGAATCCAGTGAAGCCTGTGGCACCGGTAAAACCGGTGAAGCCTGTGGCACCTGTAAAACCGGTGAAACCAGTTGCACCCGTAAAACCAGTGAAGCCTGTGGCACCCGTAAATCCAGTAAAACCAGTAGCACCCGTAAATCCTGTGAAGCCTGTGGCGCCTGTAAATCCGGTAAAGCCCGTTGATCCAGTGAAACCAGTAAAGCCCGTGGCACCTGTGGCACCAGTGAAGCCAGTAGCACCCGTAAATCCTGTGAAGCCTGTAGCGCCAGTAAATCCGGTGAAGCCGGTAGCGCCGGTGAAACCGGTGAAGCCTGTAGCACCCGTAAATCCAGTGAAGCCTGTGGCACCTGTAAATCCAGTGAAGCCTGTGGCACCAGTAAAACCGGTGAAGCCTGTGGCACCTGTGAAACCAGTAGCACCGGTAAAACCAGTAAAGCCCGTAGCACCAGTAAAACCAGTGAAGCCTGTGGCGCCTGTAAATCCGGTAAAGCCCGTTGATCCAGTGAAACCAGTAAAGCCCGTGGCACCTGTGGCACCAGTGAATCCAGTGGCACCCGTAAATCCAGTAAAGCCTGTGGCGCCGGTAAATCCAGTAAAGCCAGTAGCACCGGTAAAACCAGTAAAGCCTGTTGCGCCGGTGAATCCAGTGAAGCCTGTGGCACCTGTAAATCCAGTGAAGCCCGTTGATCCAGTGAAACCAGTAAAGCCCGTGGCACCTGTGACACCAGTGAATCCAGTGGCACCCGTAAATCCAGTAAAGCCTGTAGCACCAGTAAAACCTGTAAAACCCGTTGCGCCAGTGAAGCCTGTAGCTCCAGTGAAACCAGTGAAGCCCGTGGCACCTGTGGCACCAGTGAATCCAGTGGCACCCGTAAATCCAGTAAAGCCTGTGGCACCGGTAAATCCAGTAAAGCCAGTAGCACCGGTAAAACCAGTGAAGCCTGTTGCGCCGGTGAATCCAGTGAAGCCTGTGGCACCGGTAAAACCGGTGAAGCCTGTAGCACCAGTAAAACCAGTGAAGCCTGTAGCACCAGTGAAACCAGTGAAGCCTGTGGCACCAGTGAATCCAGTGAAGCCTGTGGCACCCGTGAAACCAGTGAAGCCCGTAGCGCCGGTGAAGCCTGTAGCTCCAGTGAAACCAGTGAAGCCCGTAGCACCGGTGAAACCGGTAAACCCTGTGGCTCCTGTAAATCCAGTAAAGCCCGTGGCACCGGTGAAACCGGTAAAGCCTGTCGATCCAGTGAACCCAGTGAAGCCTGTAGCACCCGTGAAACCGGTAAAGCCAGTGAAGCCTGTGGCACCTGTGAAACCCGTCGCACCTGTAAAACCTGTAAAACCGGTGAATCCTGTGGCGCCGGTAAAGCCTGTGGCACCCGTAAATCCAGTGAAGCCCGTAGCACCTGTGAATCCAGTGAAGCCTGTAGCACCTGTAAATCCAGTGAAGCCCGTAGCACCTGTGAATCCAGTGAAGCCTGTAGCACCCGTAAATCCAGTGAAGCCTGTGGCACCTGTAAATCCAGTAAAACCCGTGAAACCTGTTGATCCAGTGAAACCGGTAAAGCCTGTAGCACCTGTGAATCCAGTAAAGCCTGTAGCACCCGTAAATCCAGTGAAGCCTGTGGCTCCAGTGAAACCCGTAAATCCTGTGGCTCCAGTGAAACCTGTAAAGCCTGTTGATCCAGTTGCACCTGTAAATCCAGTAAAGCCGGTGGCACCGGTGAAACCTGTAAATCCAGTTGATCCAGTGAAGCCTGTAGCACCGGTAAAACCTGTGAAGCCTGTTGCACCTGTGAAACCCGTAAAACCGGTGAATCCTGTAAAGCCCGTGGAACCTGTAAAACCGGTGAAGCCTGTAAAGCCTGTAGAACCCGTAAAACCGGTGAAGCCTGTGGCGCCTGTAAAACCAGTAAAACCTGTAGCTCCAGTGAAACCAGTGAAGCCTGTGGCACCTGTGAAACCAGTAAAGCCTGTGGAACCTGTAAAACCGGTGAAGCCTGTAGCACCAGTGAAACCGGTGAAGCCTGTAGCACCTGTAAAACCAGTAAAGCCTGTGGCTCCAGTGAAACCAGTAAAGCCTGTGGCACCTGTAAATCCAGTGAAGCCCGTAGCTCCAGTGAATCCAGTGAAGCCTGTGGCACCTGTAAATCCAGTGGCGCCTGTAGCGCCGGTGAATCCAGTGAAGCCTGTAGCTCCAGTGAAACCTGTAAAGCCTGTGGCTCCAGTGAAACCTGTAAAGCCTGTGGCTCCAGTGAAACCTGTAAAGCCTGTTGCACCTGTAAATCCAGTGAAGCCCGTGGCACCGGTGAAACCGGTGAAGCCCGTAGCACCGGTGAAACCGGTGAAGCCCGTAGCACCGGTGAAACCGGTGAAGCCTGTGGCACCTGTAAATCCAGTGAATCCAGTGGCACCTGTGAAACCGGTGAAGCCCGTAGCGCCGGTGAAGCCTGTAGCACCTGTAAATCCAGTGAATCCAGTAGCACCTGTGAAACCGGTGAAGCCCGTAGCGCCGGTGAAGCCTGTAGCACCTGTAAAACCTGTGAAGCCTGTTGCGCCGGTAAAACCGGTGAAGCCTGTTGCACCAGTGAAACCTGTAAAGCCAGTGAATCCAGTCGCACCCGTAAAACCGGTAAACCCTGTGGCGCCGGTGAAGCCTGTAGCACCTGTAAATCCCGTGAATCCAGTGGCACCTGTGAAACCGGTGAAGCCCGTAGCACCGGTGAAGCCTGTAAATCCTGTAAAACCAGTCGATCCAGTGGAGCCTGTGGCACCGGTGAATCCAGTAAAGCCTGTAGCACCTGTAAAACCGGTAAAGCCTGTAGCACCTGTGACACCTGTAAAGCCTGTAGCACCTGTAAAACCGGTAAAGCCTGTGGCACCGGTGAATCCAGTGAAGCCTGTGGCACCTGTAAAACCGGTAAAGCCTGTTGCACCCGTGAAACCAGTGAAGCCTGTGGAACCCGTGAATCCAGTATATCCAGTCGAACCTATATTACCTGTTGCTCCAGTAGAACCAGTAGAACCAGTGGAACCAGTAGAGCCTGTGGCTCCAGTACTACCTGTAGGTCCAGTAGTACCCGTTGAGCCGGTTCCACCTGTGGATCCTGTCGGTCCATCAATACCATCCAAATTCACATTGTAAATACTATTATACGGGTATGTTCCAACAATATTTGTTATCCCATTAATTACTAGGGCACCTGTTCCAGTATTGTAAGATGAAACAGTACCTTCGAATTTATTACCAGCTGGATTTGACTGTGCTGTTACTATAACTGAATTTCCAGTTATATATGCCAATCCGGTTCCAACTATCAACGATACAGAAGAACCAGGATTTAAATTCACCGTCGCAGTTGTTTGTGTTAAATATTTATCACCTGCTAATCCTGTAGGTCCCGTAGCACCTGTATTGCCTGTGGATCCTGTGGGTCCCGTCGGTCCATCAATACCATCCAAATTCACGTTATAAAAGCTATCATACGGATATGTTCCGACAACATTTGTTATTCCGTTGATTACTAGGGCACCTGTTCCAGAATTATACGACGAAACAGTGCCTTCGAATTTATTACCAGCTGGATTTGACTGTGCTGTTACTATAACTGAATTTCCAATTATGTATGCCAATCCGGTTCCAACTGTCAGCGATACAGAAGAAACAGGATTCAAATTCACTGACGTTGTTGTTTGTGTTAAAAATTTATCACCAGGTATGCCTGTAGGACCAGTTGAGCCAGTCGAACCTGTATTACCAGTAGAGCCAGTCGGTCCAGTAGCACCTGTAATGCCTGTAGCACCAGTTGAACCCGTATTTCCTGTCGGTCCTGTTGGTCCTGTTGGTCCTGTGCTTCCAGTTGCACCAGTGATACCTGTAGAACCTGTAGGTCCTGTGGCACCTGTCGAACCTGTAAATCCTGTCGGACCTGTACCGATCGGTCCTGTCGGACCAGTATTACCCGTAGATCCAGTATATCCAGTAGATCCAGTAGATCCTGTGCGTCCGGTAGGTCCAGTACCAATAGGACCTGTTGGTCCTGTATTACCAGTAAGTCCAGTTAGACCTATTGAACCAGTTGGACCATACAACCCACCATAAGGTAAGTAAATCCAGGACGTTACACCGTCACCAATCTTAAACTGAAATGTATCCATTTCTAAACCAAACTCCGCTATTGCCAATGTCGGATTCACATTTGTCCATGTCGATGCAAGACCGTGACGTAATTGAAATTGAATATTTGTACCATTGTATAATGAAGATGGTCCATTGTTGCCTGTAAATCCAACATCACCGCAATTAAATGCTGGACCTGGTATATATACTGTATCAGGGGATCCACCATTAAAGATATAAAATGTATTATAACCTGTTGGTCCAGTTGGACCAGTGCCACCTCCAAGCGGACCTGTAGGACCCGTTGCGCCCGTTAATGATGCGCTACCCGCAGGACCAGTTGGTCCCGTTAAGCTTTGTCCAGTGGGACCAGTAGATCCAGTTGAGCCAGTTGAACCAGTATTTGAGGCAAACCCTGCAGGACCGGTTGGACCCGTCGAACCTTGTCCTGTTGGACCGGTTGAACCTTGTCCTGTTGGACCAGTGGAACCCGTGACACCTGTAGGACCGGTAGAACCTTGTCCTGTAGGACCTGTAGGACCGGTTGAACCCGTGGTACCTGTTGTGCCTGTGGCACCGGTTGAGCCTTGTCCAGTAGGACCTGTTATACCGGTTGAACCCGTGGAACCTGTAAAACCCGTTGGACCCGTTGTGCCCGTACCAGATCCACCACCACCTGATCCAAATGTACCCTCATACCGCCAAAAATTAAGATATACCTGTGTTCCCGCCGGTATAGTATTTGAGTAAAAGGTCAAAATACCAGCATCCTGATCAATATTCCACGGATACGTCTCAGACGTCGGCGGAAGATTTGCAATCGTTAATGTTCCTTGTGTAAACACAGTTACGTTATAACTTCCAGCAGGGTCATAGTTATAAGGAATCTGATGTGTTAATAAATTATATGCACCGCTATTTGAATTAGCCGCTTCCAATGACCAGTAACTTGTATTTGCTACTAAATTTGTATATGACAAAACTGTACTAGTATAGTAAACAACCCAAGGATAATTCGAATTCCAATACTTTACTCCATAATATGCTCCTCCAGTATTTGACGAAGTAAATTGAAACTGTGGAATTTGTCCCGCACTATTGGGCGCTATAGACGATATAGTCTGCTGATACAACTGTGTTGTAGTGACATAAGGTCGGGCACTCACTGGGGCTTCTGCCGTATAAGGAGTAAACGGCTTCGCATCCGGCGTACCGAGATACTTTTTATACAACAGATCGTTCAAAAAAGCCTGGCTTGGAAACGAAGCCATCTTAATAAACATTATGGATTAAAAAATCATAATTTCAACGAATTGAAACAAACCGCATCCTGCGACTTATTTTAATTCAAATCCTCAAATTCATTATATTTAACTTGTGGAAAAATTAGCACTTATAGATGCGAAATAGACATCGTCCGTCATAGGCAATCCCACCCTACAATACAAGTAAAACGGACTTGTAGTTGGTGCAACCGTAGGCACATTTGCCTTTATGGTAACATTACCGCCGGATACTAATGATGAATTAAAGGTACCGCGAACATATGCCGATGTTGGATAATTGTTTGTATATACTAAGTAATAATTTGTACCAGTTAACGGAAAGACATCAAGTCCGTTTGCGTTTGCCCAAATACTTGTATAATAGTTTGTAGGAAACTGATAATTTCCACTGCCAGCATCTATAGTCGGATATAAAAGCGCTGAATCTTCAAAACGGAAAAGAACATATATCGGATTGCCACTTGTTGTTTGAACATACGAGGTGCCACCAGTATTTGATGTTATATTTCGAACATTATTAAATGTAAAATTCAAATACGCAGGATATGTTGTTGACGCTTGTAACCGCCATACAAATGTTGCGTAGCGGTACCCTGTAGCAGAAATAGACCCGTAATTGATTAAAGATCCGATACTATTATTATAATAACCATTATAATTTTTGTATCCTATTTTTACACTATTTGATGTACTGTTAGGAGTAATAAATAATCCATCAGCAACTTGAAGTTCTTGGGTTGCATCATATCCGCTATTATTTGCGCCACTATCCGTCAAATACCACGCTTGATTGTATAACACAGAGGCAAAATTACTTGTATTTCCAATTGTGGTAAGACCCGAAAATGCGTAACCTGGCAAATATGTCGGAGCATTAATTGGATTTGGATTTGTATTTGAAACAGTAGTCAGGGCGCTTCCACCAGACCAGCATCGTGCACCAACCACTGTTCCAGTTGTACCGACCGTAGGAATTGTAGCCGGTATTGTAGGCGACGGCGCTGCAACTAAAGAATATGACGGTCCATCGGCAATAATAGAAATAGTCACTGTGCTATTTACCGAATTTGTATAAGGATTACGCGCCTGAGCCGTTAGAATCGTAGATGTTACATAAATAGCATTTGTTGTAATATTTGGAGATACAAGAAAGCTTGGCGCAAATGTTAGCGGTCCCGTAATCTGTGAACCAGTTCCAGCAGGCACACTTATAATTGTACTTGTTGTTGTAAAACTTCCTAAAGTGAGGGTATAACTCATCAATGGATTGGTATAGAAATAATTGCCCATATTTGTTCCAATCGAACTAATACTAACTGTTAATGTATTATACGCTATATTAATACCTGATACCTGTGCCATATTCGACGCAGTAATTGTATTTGTTAAATATGTAACCGATGGAGTATTGGTAAGTGTATCATAATAATAAGAATATGAGCGTGATGTAATAATTCCTGCCGGATTTGTTCCATCATATTGGGTCTGTGTAACAGTCAGATTATTGGAATTACCTGAAGCCCCAACACCAAAAATAACACTTGATGTAAGTGTTACTATATTTGACGTTGCTAAGTAAAATCCTTGATATGCTACATTTGATGCTATATACTGATCCGTGGTTCCTGTACCTCCTAACAAAATATAATTGGTGGTCGAGGGAAGGGTGGGCGAGGGTTGCCCGTAACCGCCAAATGGTAGTCTTGGACCATTTGATGTGGTGGCAATGGCGGTCGTTAATACCGTAGATAGCGTCATTAAGAATGTACTTGCCGACCCGCGCGTGTTTGAGGTATGAATAGAGGCTGCGAAGACGTCGCTTGTAATTGTACTTGCTGATGATAGGACATTTGTAGTTACCGCTCCTCCCACGCGAGTGACTGTTCCATTGCTATAGTAGCTGGCACCGCTAAATGTTAGACTTGTAAATGCTGTATTGGATGTAAGGTTGCTGGTTGTACCGATTGTCGACGCGAGTTGTCCATAGGCGGAATTGACCGTGTTTGACGCCTCTACAAATAGTTCTATGCGGGTATCAGGATAGAGACTTGTAAATTGATATGTTAGATTTGTACCGTTTTGCGTGGGCGAATTTCCGTAGGGCAAGAGTGATGCAAGCGTCTGTGTTGTACCGTTTGTAAATGTTGTAGCACCGACATACCGGTTCAAGGTGGATATAGAGGAAAAATAGAGCGCGTAGACTGCAATGGTTGCCGATGTTACTGGATTGAGCTGGTCTACAAACTGGGGCGTACTGTATGATACATTTAAAGTATTTATTGTAGAGGCGGTCACGTTAAATAGCTGAGGATATGATGGAGTGCCAGATGCTGTAAATCCCGTAATATATACACTTGATGAACTAATTGATGTATTTCTATTCTGATAATACATTGTAATATATCCAACTGCTGGCGCATTAAAACTTGCTAATGCTGCATTATAATAATATACAGAATATACACTGCCCAAGGTTGGGAAAGTATTGTACCCGTACGTATTGGCTAATGCAGCCTGATTTGTCAAAATAATACCGGTTACATGTGTTGTACTACAATATCCATTTATAACATCTAAGAAATTGGGAGGACCTATTGTGGATCCATTCACTAAAAATGTAGATAGAGTCGCGGTTGATATAAGTGCTGTGTAAGACGAAATAAATGGCAAATAGCCGATTGGCACTCCTACATTAATCGTTGACGGATAGGTCCAAGGAATATAGATTTTTGTGGATTGTGATGTTGTTGTACCTATTACAGGGGCAGGTGGCGGATCTATTAAATATCGTTGATACCAAAGATCTATGCCGCCGCCGCTGCCGGCTGGACCGGTTGGTCCTACTATTCCCGTCGGACCCGTTGAACCTTGACCCGTTGGACCTGTTGAACCTTGACCTGTTGGACCCGTTGAACCTGTTGATCCTGTTGGACCTGTAGAACCTTGACCAGTTGGACCTGTTGAACCCGTTGAACCCGTTGAACCTTGACCAGTTGGACCCGTTGAACCTGTCGAACCTGTTGGTCCCGTTGGACCTGTTGAACCTTGACCTGTCGGACCCGTTGAACCTGTAAATCCAGTATTGCCTGTAGATCCAGTATTTCCTGTCAAACCTGTCGGACCTGTTGAACCTTGACCCGTCGGACCTGTTGAACCTGTCGAACCTGTTGGTCCCGTTGAACCTGTATTGCCTGTGTTACCTGTTGAACCCGTTGGACCCGTAGATCCAGTATTACCTGTAGATCCAGTATTTCCTGTTGAACCTGTTGAACCCGTTGGTCCAGTTGAACCTGTATTGCCTGTAGATCCAGTATTTCCTGTCAAACCTGTTGGACCTATTACACCCGTCGGACCCGTATATCCAGTATTGCCTGTGTTACCTGTAGCACCCGTTGAACCAGTTGAACCTGTTGGACCAGTAGCCCCTGATGCACCAGTTATACCTGTTGATCCTGTAGAACCTTGCCCAGTTGGACCCGTTGAACCTGTGGGTCCAGTAGAACCTGTATTTCCAGTTGGTCCAGTAGATCCTTGTCCTGTTGGACCAGTAGAACCTGTATTGCCCGTCTGCCCTGTTGGACCAACAAATCCACCGCCTCCAGCTTGAAGAATTGTTACACTACATCCTCCATATCCACCTCCAGTACCAATATTAAGATTGCCCCCACTTGTTTGATATCCATAAACGTAAAAAAAATCGTTATTATTCATCAATAGATTACATGTAATATTTATTACAGCATCATCACTAGCTGATACAGCGGGTAAAAGTCCTTCACATGGTCGTGAAGAGTTATTAAACAAAATATATGCAGCGCGGACCCCAGTAGCATTAATACCAAACGTAACTGTAGCCGAAATATTATATAATTGTGTAACTCCAGATGTATTTGTAAATCGTCCAATATTTGTTGTACTATCATAGGTCAATCCAGTATTACCAGAACTTTGAATTACTGTATTAAATACAACTATTGTATCAATTGCACTTACAAGTGACTGACTTGTATTATTTTGACGTGATAAGAGATTCGCATTTGAACCAGCAGGACCTGTTGAACCTGTATTACCCGTGGAACCAGTTGCACCTTGACCGGTCGGTCCCGTTGTACCAGTATTACCAGTATTACCTGTATTACCAGTTAATCCAGTTGGACCAGTAGAACCTGTATTACCAGTTGAACCTGTTGGACCCGTTGGTCCAGTTGAACCTGTATTGCCTGTGTTACCTGTAGGACCCGTTGAACCTGTTGAACCTGTTGAACCCGTTAGTCCAGTTGAACCTGTATTGCCTGTAGATCCAGTATTTCCTGTAAAACCTGTCGGACCTGTGCCAATCGGTCCTGTTGGACCAGTATTGCCTGTATTACCTGTAGGACCCGTTGAACCTGTTGAACCTGTTGGACCCGTTGGTCCAGTTGAACCTGTATTGCCTGTATTACCTGTAGGACCCGTTGAACCTGTTGAACCTGTTGGACCCGTTGGACCCGTTGGTCCAGTTGAACCTGTATTGCCTGTAGATCCAGTATTTCCTGTAAAACCTGTCGGACCTGTGCTAATCGGTCCTGTTGGACCAGTATTACCTGTAGATCCAGTATTTCCTGTAAAACCTGTCGGACCTTGTACACCCGTTGGTCCTGTTGGACCAGTATTACCTGTAGATCCAGTATTTCCTGTCAAACCTGTCGGACCTTGTACACCCGTTGGACCAGTGTTACCTGTAGCACCTGTTAATGAAGCACTACCTGGTGGTCCCTGCGGACCCGTTGATCCAGTAGATCCAGTTGAACCTGTATTACCTGTAGCACCAGTGCCAGAACTACTGCCGCCACCAGGACCAAATGTACCCTCATAACGCCAAAAGTTAATTGTAAGTGTTGATCCCGCTGGTAAAGCACCATTTATAAATGTTATAATACCAGCATCTTGGTCCAAATTCCACGGATATGTTGCGTCACTCGGAGATAAGTTTGGAATAGTACTTCCATTTATGACTGCACTTAATGTAACGTTGTACGTGAGTCCTGGATCATAATTATAAGGGACCTGATTTGTTAACAAATTATCAGACCCTTTGCCCGTGGTTCCTGCCAGCAAAGACCAAAAACTTGTTAATGGAGTTAAGTTACGATCCGTTAATATTACTCCTGTATAATAAACAACATAGGCATATCCTGAATTCCATTGTTTCAATGTATAATAAGAAGTAGCAGGAGATGAACTATTTAATGGCACCGGTGGAACTTGTAATAATGCTTTAGCACTGCCAGGTGCATAAGGAGGTATCACCTGTTGATATACCTGTAAGGTAGTAACATAAGGTCGGGCTCCTACTGGAGCCTCTGCCGTATAAGGATTTACTGGAAATGCATCTGGTGCACCTACGTATTTCTTATACAGCAGACCATTCAAAAATGTTTGAGGAATGGACATCTTATTAAACATATGGTTTTAAAAAACCTAACAAAAACGAAATTAAAAATAGAGTATGCAATAGTCTATTTTTAGATAATCTATATACCAACAATTACGATGTGCTAAATTGTGCACTGATCGATTCGAAGCTAACATCGTCGCCCATTGGCAATCCAACTCTGAGATATAAATATACAGTCTCTCCGCTATAAACACTTGGTGATATTGTGATTCCCTTAATTGAAAAATTACCTCCGCTCAAAGATGTAGCACTAAATCCACTACGAATATATGCGCTAGTCGGGTAATTTGCCGTTAATACATCATAATAATTACTCTTATTAATATATTGTTCATCATAAGCATTTATATTTGTCCAAACACTTGTAACTTTTGCTGAATCAAACTGATAAGATCCAGATACAAGAGTTGGATAAATAAGACTCGCATCTTCTAAGCGATAAAGAATATACAAAGGATTTCCATTTGTGGTGACTGCACACGCTGGAGTTGCCACTTGCTGAACAATATTTTTTACATTATTAAATGTAAATGTTATATATGCTCCATAACTGTCTGGTTGAACTTGCCATACAAATGTAGCGTAACGATATCCTGAGGCAGAAATGCTTGTATAATCAATAAGAGATGTTGGTGAAACCGATGTATTTCCATAATAAGGAGAATACGCTTTATAACCAATTTTTGTTACATTATTGGCTAATTTACTGTTCGGTGTTATAAATCTACCATCTGCTACTTGTAATTCATTTGTTGCATCGTAATAACTATTGACACTTGTACCACTATCTGTCAAATACCATGCTTGGCTATATAAAACGCTCGCAAAATTTAATGTATTACCGTAGGTTGGTGGCGTTGTATTTGTAAATGAATATGCAGGCATAGTTGCAGGTGTATTTGGCAACGCCATATTTAATGTAATAGTATTTACTGCTAAGCCACTTCCTGCGGACCAGCACCGTGCTCCTATAACTGCACCACTTGGATAAATTGAAGGAATAGATGTAGGTATTGTCGGTGATGGTGCCGCAACTAATGAATACGACGGTCCATCGGCAATAATAGCAATAGTCACATTGCTATCTACCGAATTTGTATTAGGATTATTAGCCTGAGCCGTTAGAATCGTAGATGTTACATATATAGCATTTGTTGTGATATTCGGAGATACAAGTGTTGTCGGTCCAAACGAAAGTGTTCCAGTTATCGGGCTTGTTGATGGTGGGGTTGTAATCGTCGTAGTAGTAGTATAACTGCCTAACGCAAGTGTATATCTCATAAGCGGATTACTATAAAAATAGTGACCCATATTTGTAGCACTTGAATTAATAGTAACTGTTAATGTGTTATAAGCTATATTAATTCCTGATACTTTCGTCATATTGGATGTTGTAATTGAGTCTGTTAAAGTTGCAATAGATGGAGTTGTAGTAAGAGAATCATAGTAATATGTATACGTAAGAGATGTTATAACATTTCCTGGCGTTCCGTCAATCTGGGTTTCTAACAAAGTGAGTGTGTTGGCGTTTGGTGATGTGCCGACTCCAGTAATCACTGCTGATCCTATTGTCACTGTATTATCTGATTCTAAATAGAATCCTTGGTTATATACTGGACTGTTCGAATATGTATCTTTTGTTCCTGTGCCGCCTAATGTAATACCATTCAATGTTGCAGGTATAGACGGTGGCGCCTGTGCATAACCACCGAAGGTGAGTGTTTGCCCATTGGATGTGGCGCCTGTTGCCGTAAGTAGTGATGGAGCAAGAGTCATTATACTGGCGGATGCGGACCCACGATTTTTTACGGTTTGAATCGGTGTTATGAATGTATCACTGACTAATGGACCGGTTGTATTAATCACATTTGTGGTTACCTGGTTGTCACTACACCGCTGTATTGTTCCGTGGGCATAATATGTAACACTATTAAATGTTAAAGATGCAAATGTAGTAGGAAGAAGATTTGAGGTTGTTCCAATTGTAGATGCCAGCTGACCGTAAGTGGCATTTACTGTATTTTTTGCCTGTACAAACAATTCGGTTTGTGTATCAGGATAGAGACTTGTATAGGTATATGCGAATACATTTGAACCGACTTCGGCAGGAGAATTTGAATTTCCGTAAGGTAGTACTGATGTAAGTGTTTGAGAACCAGTTGTAAAATTTGTGGTCCCAATATATCGGTAAAGTGTTGAAACCGATGAAAAGAAGAGTTGGTATGCTGCTATTTGCGCCGTTGTTGTTGGATTGAGTATATCAGTATACTGTGGTGCAGTATATGCTACTGATAAAGTTGTTGTAGTTGATGCGGTGACACTAAATGCCTGGGGATACGATGGTGTACCTGATGCTGTAAAACCGGTAATTACAACGGTTGAAGAACTTATCGATTGATTGCGATTCTGATAGTACATCTTAATTGCTCCAGTTGCTGGTGCATTGAAATTTACAAATTGCGAATTATAGTAATACAGTGAATATATACTACCTACTCCTGGAAAGGTGTTGTAACCGTATGTTCCTGAAAGCGCCGCCTGATTTGTAAGGATAATACCCGTTACGTGAATTGAACTACAATATCCATTTTGCGCATCTAAAAAATTAGGAGGACCGGTTGCGATTCCGTTCACAATTGATGTCGATAAGTTTGGTGAAGATATAAGTGCTGTATAAGACGAAATAAATGGCAAAAATCCGATTGGCACTCCTACATTAATCGTTGACGGATATGTCCATGGAACAAAGATTTCCGTAGACTGTGAAGTAGGCGTGCCGATGACCGGTGCTGGTGGTGGATCTATTAAATATCGTTGATACCAAAGATCTATGGGGCTACTACCTGCTGGACCTGTTGGACCTGTGGCACCGGTATTTGCAGCATTACCCGCAGGACCTATAGGACCCGTTGAACCTGTTGGTCCAGTATATCCAGTTGCACCAGTATTTGCAGCATTACCCGCGGGACCTATAGGACCCGTTGAACCCGTTGAACCCGTTGAACCCGTTGGTCCAGTAGATCCAGTTGCACCAGTATTTGCAGCATTACCCCCAGGACCTATAGGACCCGTTGAACCCGTTGGTCCAGTAGATCCAGTTGCACCAGTATTTACAGCATCACCCGCAGGACCTCTAGGACCGGTTAAACCCGTTGGTCCAGTAGATCCAGTTGCACCAGTATTTACAGCATCACCCGCAGGACCTCTAGGACCGGTTAAACCCGTTGGTCCAGTAGATCCAGTTGCACCGGTATTTGCAGCATCACCCGCAGGACCTCTAGGACCTGTTGAACCTGTTGAACCGGTTAAACCCGTTGGTCCAGTAGATCCAGTTGCACCTGTATTTACAGCATTACCCGCAGGACCTATAGGACCGGTTGAACCCGTTGGTCCAGTAGATCCAGTTGCACCAGTATTTACAGCACTACCCGCAGGACCTATAGGACCCGTTGAACCCGTTGGTCCAGTATATCCAGTTGCACCAGTATTTGTAGCATTACCTGCAGGACCTATAGGACCCGTTGAACCCGTTGGTCCAGTAGATCCAGTTGCACCAGTATTTGTAGCATTACCTGCAGGACCTATAGGACCCGTTGAACCCGTTGGTCCAGTAGATCCAGTTGCACCAGTATTTACAGCATCACCCGCAGGACCTCTAGGACCGGTTAAACCCGTTGGTCCAGTAGATCCAGTTG
>Ga0209829_10001295_pt1 | contig 20683 bp, 15 predicted proteins | sample C_140205_EF_Meta_FD_187311 | JGI IMG/M metagenome (GOLD analysis project Ga0209829, IMG submission 187311) | Freshwater microbial communities from Lake Croche, Canada to study carbon cycling - C_140205_EF_MetaG (SPAdes) (version 2) | ecosystem: Environmental > Aquatic > Freshwater > Lake...
GGTTTATAAAAGCAGGAACACCTCAGTTGAATGGCAAAGTAGAAAGATCTCACTTGACGGATAAAAAAGAATTTTATCAACTCCTCACCTATACAGACGACGTCAACTTAAATGAAAAACTACAAGAATGGGAACAGTTTTACAACTTCAATCGGCCACATGGCTCGTTCAAAGGAAAAACACCCTATGAAGTGTTAAAGTGTAAATTAAATATTTAACTTTGGTGTCTACGAAACTCTGAAGAACGACAAATTCCAGCAGTTTATTCATAGATGCTGACTTGAACTATACGCATCCCTTATTTACATCGTCTAATGCTTCTGGAAACAATAGTTTGGCAGTGAATGCAACTATAAATGAGTGGGCAATTGGTGGTATTGGTGGCTTGAGCACCTTGTTTTCTTCTAATTCTCGGAACATCAACTTTGAATATGCCTCCGTATTTGGTGCTATTTACGATATTAACTACAATCCAGTATTTAATGGAAATCATATCGCCAGTCGAGACAACGCATGTAACGGAAAGGTTATTAACTACAATTGGTGGCCAGTAGATTCAATTTTGGTTTCCAAGGCCAATGCAGGGGGGTATAATGGCAGTTTGATAAAGTTACGTGCGGATTCTTTGAAATTTGAATTGGAAAATAGTCCAAAGGATTATAATTCAATTATTACCAAAGCCAAACTTTTGTTTAATACACCCTTGCCAGATAACGTTGGGGGTGACATAATAGAGATTTATAGTACTATCCAATCGGCTTATCTTGATGTATTCACTGATTCCACTATACCAGCCTCCAGTAAAAATGCTATACAAACGTCCGTTTACAATGGAATGCTGGATTTACAACAAAACTTAATAGACCAAGCGGATGGCCCAAATCAAAGGCTATGGCAATTGTTTAGATTTGAAGTACACCGCGATTTTGCGCTAATTCACAGAGTCTTCAACAACAGACCAACAGCGATTAATTATTTAAATCTGGTCCTTCCCACATTCAGCAAACCCTCTGATGTAGTAAGTCTTGAAGCGTGGAGATGTTTAATTGAAAAAGAACAAGCCTATCTTGATTCTCTAATTCCATATTGGCAAATTAGCTTAGACACCTGTCTCATTGGCCTCGAACAGGCATTAAATAATGACAGCATCAGCACTGAATGGATGCCAGATTGGAGAAATAGATACAAGGGAGGTGAAAATAACTCGCAATTTTCTCAAACACTAAGTACAAGTAAAGAGGATTCAAAATTGACAAAGTTGAATTATCGAATATCACCCAATCCAACAACAGGTATTTGCGTTGTTGAGAGTGATGAATTGATTATTCAGTGCGAAGTTTACAATAGTTCAGGTAAACAAATTTTGTCCTTTGAACCAAAAAGCAAGGTGTTTCAATTTGATTTGAGTTCGTCTCCCAAAGGAATTTACATTGTAAAATCCACCACCAAACTCGGCGTAAACTCCAGCAAAATAATTGTTCAATAATACTTTGAATCAGGGAATCCATTCCAGTTCAAAAAAGGTGGCACATATACTGCAAAAAATCAACAACTAGAAACAACAAAAAATAGGAATGTTAAAGTCACATATGGATGCGATCGAGAATCATCTCATCAGCATTGCGAAAATTCCAGAAAATTCAGGACATAGCCTACATAAAGGCACACCGCGAGAGATTTTTATTAGAGAGTATCTCGAAGGACATATAAGTTCAAACATCGCCATTGGCACCGGAGAAATTATTGATTCTACATCAAAACCTCGTGAATCGCGAAACCAATTTGACATTGTCCTTTACAAAAAGAACTTCCCAAAATTAGATTTCGGAGGTGGCATAACTGGCTTTCTAATTGAATCGGTAATTGCAACTATCGAAGTGAAATCATTATTAGATCAAGCAGCCATTGACCAAGCGGTAAATGCAGCACACAAAGCCAAATCGCTGGTACCGCATATAACCAAAAGCTTTCAAACAGGTTGGATACCACCGAAAGTTTTGAATTATGTCGTTGGTTATGCTGGGCCGGCGAAAATGTCTACAGTTTACGGATGGATAAAACAAAGTCATGACACTTTGAATATCCCCTTGCCTACTTGGGATCAAGAAACTAAAACAACAAAAGCAGGGACTGCATTAGACGGAGTATTTGTATTAAACAAAGGTTTCGTAGCACTTGACAATACTCCTTTGACATTGAATCGCGACAATGCCCCTGGCACCCATACTATTTCTGACAGTTCGGCCGGCAATATCCTAATGCTTTTTTTATATTTACAAAATGCTTGTCACAATATTGAAGGTGCATGGCTAAACCCCCTACCCTATGTCGCAGATGCACAATTTACTAACACCGTGATTGCTTAATAATATTATTCGCTTGCCATTTTCATTCAACTAACTTATCAATGACGCAAAACGCCGTAAACGACGGGTTAAACGAAAGTGAAAAAATCGGTTTATGAAAAATTCATTTTTTTTTGCAATTATCTTAAGTAATCGCCCAAAGTCGTCTAAGCCACTGCACCAAAGTGTTCCGGACCAATAATAATATAAGCAATGCTATCTCAAAAAAACAAATTACGCGCTGACATCGAAAACTTAAACTTCATTGCTCTTGACGTAGAAACAGCTAATAGCAATAAAAGCAGTATTTGCTCGCTTGGATTGGTTACTGTTAAAAATGGTGAAATTATTAATAGCGAAGAATATCTCATCAAACCTAAAGATCTACACTTTAATTCAATCAACACCAAAATTCATGGCATTACCGCGGAGCAAGTCCGCCATTCGCCCGAATTTGTTGAAATCTGGAAAATCATTGCGCCCAAAATCCTTGAATCTCTCGTTATTGCTCACAATACAGATTTTGACATACCTGCTATCCAAGGAGCCTTAGGGCAATATGGAATTACAAAACCTCAGATTACACATGCGTGCACTCTAAGGCTTTGCAGATATTTCTTTCCAAAATTATCTTCTCACAAATTGGATCACATTGCTGATCATCTTGGGTTTCAATTAAATCACCACAACGCTCTATCCGATGCAGAAACTGCTGCAAAAATCGGCATTCATACAATTCCAAAAGTCGGCATTGAAGCTTTTAACCTTGAAAATGAAAACATCACTTACAACTTGAGATAGAAAGCTCAAAATTCACCTATTCATTTATTCAGAAACGAATAAATGAAATAATAAATAGATATAAAACCCTTCGATCAACTTAAAACAATTATTAAAGGAATAACTTCAGTCAAAAGAAAAAATTTGTCATCTCTAACCCAGAATATGTAAATAGGCAAAACATAAATTAATGGCTACATGGTTTTATGAACCTCCTTGAGTAAATAAAAAGTTGTGAGTGTTTTGTCTAAAGCCGTCTAATCTTCTGTATCAAAGTGTACCAATTTGTTCGCCCCCTTTTTCTTTCGAAATAATGATTTTAATTTAGTCGCCAATGGGACAAAATACTGCGACACAAATCACCAATGAAATGCTCATGGAACAGTTGATGGAAATGAAATCGATGATTATGAATTTGCAGTCCGAATTGGAAAGCTTGAAGAATCCAGTGGATGATTTCACAACCAAATGGGTAAGTACTTCAGACGTCATGGCGATGCTTCGTGTGAGTCGCAGAACAATCGACAATTACATCAAAGCGGGCAAGCTCACCCCCACTCCGATTGGAAAGCGAAATTACTTCACCATCACCCAGGTAAAGGGATTGATGTATACGCCTCCAATTCCTGAAACCAGGTCCTTATATGACCAAGTTCAAATCATGATGCAACGCTTAGCACAAATTGAAGAAGCCGGCGAGGACTGGTAGATCACCATTCAATCAAACAATCCACCATTCAACAATTTTACCACAGAAATCAAAGTTCCATTGCCATCACAACCCTAATTGGAAAAAACGCTGCAGTTGAACTCAGTTCGTCGCTTTAAGGTCCCCACTTCGTCGGAGTAATTTGACCCCATTAAAACATTCAATTTGGTCTATGTTTAACTCAGAAGTTTACACATTTAACTGTCGCATAAATCGGGGGTCAATTTTAGTCCGACAAACAGAGGTCAATTTATCCGATTATTCTGCCAATAATGAACAATAAGGTTTTTTAGACTTTCAAATGCTCTTAGACTATTTCAGGGCAAATAATGACACATAAACAATTTCTTAGGCTGAATAATCTATTCCATTTGCATGAATTTTTTCATTTTTTGCATGCATATTAAAAAAAACACCATTACTTTTGTATCAAAGAAATGGATTTACTCCGTCAACATATCAAGCCGGGTGAAGTATATCGCCGTTCTGACCTGGAATATTACTCCACGGCCATAGACAGGCATTTGGCGACGCTCACTAAAGACCGCACATTGATAAAATTGAACCAAGGCCTGTATTACGCACCAAAGCAATCAAAATTTGGTATTGTCCCGCCCGATGATCGTCAAGTAGTAGAACGTTTTTTAAAAGACGATGACTTTCTTTTGGTGTCCCCAAATACATTCAATTCACTAGGACTTGGGCTCACGCAGCTATACAATACAACTTGGGTATATAACCATAAACGAAAAGGTGAATTTCAACTCAATGGAAAGACATTTGAATTCAAGTTGAAGTCGTCGTTTCCCAAGAATATCACAAGAGAATACCTACTTGTTGATTTATTAAATAATATTGAAGATCTTGCGGAAGACCAATCGCAAACGTTGGATAAATTACCCAATAACATTAACAGTTTTAATGCTGATGCTTTAATCAAGGCAACTCAGCTATATGGAAATGGTAAAACAAAACGTAAATTAAAATCAATCGTTCGAACCGTATTCCAGCATGCTTGATTTCATACATAACGATCCTGAATTCAAAGAGCTTATCTCCATTGTATCTACCCAAAAAGGTATTGATATTACTTTGGTTGAAAAAGATTATTGGATCATGCATGCCTTGTACTCATTGCAACAACAAGGAATTGAATTTGAATTAAAAGGAGGAACCTCGTTATCAAAAGGCTATGGGTTAATTCATAGATTTTCAGAGGATATAGACATTCACATTCGTACAAATTTTGGCTTATCCATTGAAGGGAAAGAAGACAAATCACAAGTGAAAGCTGCGCGCAAAGAATTCTATGATGTGTTTGCAAATTCGCTTTCGATAAATGGGATTATTGAAATTGTCAGAGACCATGAATTCGATGATAAAGACAAATTCCGAAGTGGTGGCATAAGACTCAACTATGAAAGTCATACTCCTACTTTGGAAGGGCTTAAAGATGGGATTTTGTTAGAAGCGGGATTCGACACAGTAACTCCCAATAGCCCCATCGACATTTCTTCGTGGATATGGGAACACCTGATTTCTATCGGAGCACACATCAATTATATAAACAATACGGCAACGGGCGTACAATGCTATCATCCAGGTTACACCCTAGTTGAAAAACTTCAAACCATAGTTCGTAAATATCGCAATAGAGATAACCCTGGAGCTTCTGATGATAAAAACTTCATGCGACAATATTATGACGTTTATTGCCTGCTTGGCAATCCCGATATACAAGCCTTCATTGGAACTCCTGAATATTTGGCCCACAAAGCAACAAGAATAAAAGGCGCTGACAACCAAATACCACTTAAAGATCATCCTGCTCTTATATTGAGCGATTCAGAAATAAGAGAATCATTCAAAAAGCGGTACCAATCCACTTCCAAACTGTATTACAACGGGCAACCAGAGTTTGAACATGTGCTTGCAAGAATTGCAGTTTACTTGCCCCGTTTATAAAATATTAAAACTTTACGGAAACGGCAGGGGGTTAATTCACTGTATAAGCCTATACTCCATTGAGTATAGAATACACAAAACCTCCACAAAGTCATTTTCTAGTTGAAATAGAACCATCGCTTTTTGCTCAAGAGATTATCCGTTCCAAGTATATCACATATGTGTTATGTTGATTTACAATAAGAATACATTATTTAGAGCTGGCTATATAGAATCTTGCAGACTTGGTCAGTAAATGTTTTCAAAGGGCTCAAGAATCGCATACAAGATTCAACAAAATCTTTAAAACCCTTATTTAACAACGAATTAAAACCAAGCGAAAGGGCTCAATATGGGCTCATTTTACCGTTCTTAACGGGCTCAAAAAATTTCAGAATACCTTTTCCGTTTACACACTTTATAGGATACTACCTCTTAAATACTTTTTGTACTGTGAAAAATACCGCGTTCATTCATTTCATGGTAATTTTTAGTACTTAACGAGTAATTCCGCGGTAATTCCACGGTAATCCCACGGAATAAAAGTAATTCCATGGGAATTTTGCGGGAATTTCGTGGTAAAATCAGCTGAAAAAATCGGAATTTTCTAGATTTTCAATGAATTCAATGGAATCATCGTCGTATTCATAGGAAACGGTGATATCTGAATCCTCATCATCCTCGTCCTTTTCTTCCATTGCATTTTCCAGTTCTTCATTAAGCATTTCTATGAGGGACTTCAAATTGTCATATCCCATATGCGATTCGGTATCGATGCCGTATACAGCCACGTGCTGCTGAACTTGCTCCCATAATTTTCTGAGCACCTTGTGATGACGTTTAAAAGTAGCAAGATCCATTTCAATCTCTTCGTCATCAACTTCTTCCAAGTTCGCACGCTCCTTCTGTATCCAAACCTTTAAGCCATGATTGATTTTTCGTTCTTCAATCTGTTGCTGTCTGGAAATCGGATCTTTCTCTAAATGCTTCAGCTCCAATTCTCGTTTTCGTAGCTCGAGTTCCTTGTCCTGTTGAACCAATTTTCGCAATTCGAGCTCGTGCTCCAATTGCAATCTCTTTAAAGCGATTTCACGCTCAAATTTGTTGAATTCGTTGTTGTTTTCCATATCGTATGTATTTTTTTGGTTGATTGATTGTGGTGTGTTGGTGGCTATTGCAAAAAGGTCAATGGGCAATGCATTGCCTCCATTGCCTGATTGGCCATTTAGCCACCGAAATACTGTACTCTTGCTAGTTTTAAGCTCTCCAGCAATCTGTCTGATGCTTTTGCCCATTTCATGTAGTTCAAGGGCTCTTTTGATTATTGCTTGGTCTTGCATCGATATTTTTCCTTATGTTCATTTATTCATTTGTTCACTGTTCACCGCCTACCTCTTTGACTACTTTGCGATATTGCCCCTTGCCTATTCGCTCAAATTCACCCCCCAATAAATATCGTCTTACAGAGGAAGAAGACATATTCAGTTTTTGTCCCAAACCCACCGCCAACGTCCAGTTAAACTCAATGGGTAAAATGTCAAAAAATCGTTGCTGCTTTGCCTGCTGTTGAATATACTTACTGCCATTTTTCATGTCCGCGACCAACATGTTTGCATGGTACAGGAGTGTGTAAGCGATTTCACCAGAAATCTCCAAGTCGCTAGATTGAATTTTTATCTCACTTTTCTTGTCCCGCTTTGTTTGAGAGTAATACCTCATGGTTGTAAACACCATCGACATTCGAAAACAAATCAATCCCAATCGATGGATTGTGGCCAGGATTGGCGTCCCGGAATCCTTATGTGCCACTTGGGTAAGCAATTGAAACTGCTTGATGAATCTATCTTGATGTTCCTTCACCAAATACAGCTCTAGTGCTTGGGTTTGTCCCTGTAAAAACAAATACAGTTCTTTCACCAATTGTCCCACTTTGCGAAAAGTGTGGCCTGGATCTGTCCCGCGATGGTCAAATACATTTCTAAACGTTGGGACAGCCGGAAACGAATAAAACATAAATCTGCTGAACAATCCATTCTCTGTATCGGGTATTAATCGAATGACTTGACCACGTGTCCCAGTGAGTAAAACTGATAAACGGGGGCGCTCCACGGAAAAGTGCTCCCTATTTTGCCTTCGTTGCATCTCAACGGGTTCATGGTGAAATGCTGCACGAAGCACATCGCTAAAATTTCCCCAGTCTTGCGCTAGGGCATTGGCTAAAGTATCCGCTTCAGTTGAAAACAGAATCCCTGCCCCGTCATTTTCACTGAGGGTTTGTACAACAGAACTAGCGCTGTTATTCGCAGGAATGAAAAGTAATTTATAAGGCGGTTCTTTTAGCGCAGAAACATCCGCATCCTTCTGTTTTATCTTCTCGCGCTTCAACTCCTCGAATTGCTTTTTTGCAAGGGTTGTTTCTTCCAACAACATTTTATGAATTTCCATGCCCACCAATCGGGTCCAACTCAACACCCCTTTTCCCGAACCAGCCGGTGCTTCAATGAATGTATACAAATTGGGCGATACCCATTTTCGGTCGTAAAAGCCTATTACATTGGGCATACAACCAGAAAGTACCGTGAGCGTACCCAATAGCAAAATATCCCGCTCATACGGATTATCAATGGTCGTAAATAAATCTCTCAGTGGTTCAGGTAAATTATCATAAATACTGTTCGATAGCGTGGATCTCAGCTGATCCTGATAGCCTGGCAATAGGAACAATTCCTCTTCAGCCAGTGTGTTATGTTTTAAACTGTGCATGATCATCGCTTTAATGGTTTATCCTGCGTGTAGCGTGATGCCGCCCGATGAATATTTTTCTCTTGCTCGTGTTTGCCTGAATTCAACCAATCCTGAAGTTCACCTTTGCGAAATAGAATCTTCTTTCCATTCTTGTAAAAAGGAATTTTTCTTCTACTCGTCATAGAGTACAAAGTCTGTTTGGCGATGTGAAGAAACTCTGCAGCCTGATCGGCATTGAGTATTTCCGATTTTAGATTATTCTCTGCCAATTCAGTGATGGCAGTTTCTTGATGCTGTTCTAATGCAACTTGAACAGCTTCATTCACCAACTCTGTGATGAATGCCTGTAAGTGAGTAATACTTTCTTTCATATGAAACATTTACTCACCCTTCATCAAAAAAAGAACCATGCCAAATTTTTTGTTACCTTTTTTTAGTTATCGATTTTTAGAGGGTTCATGTTGCTCCTACCTCCGTGCATTTTCAGTTCAGAAGTGTCCGAAATTGTCTAAAATTGCGCAATGATTAAGTGAACTGCGCAAATTCAAGCAAATTAGGTTCGAATCCCTAACACACTGACATTCAGACAATTTGTCACTGACATTTTTCATTTTTCCTGTCAATTATTGTCAGACTTTATACCCAATTGAATACTCTTCATTGCTTTTGTTTTCGTTGAATCCATCACCTTACCATAAATCTGTGTGGTATGAATGTGTTTGTGTCCTAAGAGTTTTGAAACGGTATAGATATCGGTACCTTCCGCTAGCTGTAACGTGGCAAATGTGTGTCTGAAATTATGGAATGTGATCTTCTTGCGAATACCTGCCCGTTGCAACCAACGATTCAAGTTTGCATAGTCGCGTTGAAAATTGTAATCTCCAAAAATCAGTTCAGCACTCTCTTCATATTTCCCCAACAAGCTCAATGCTTCATCCGATATGGGAAGAGTCTCCATCGCTTTGGTTTTACTCTGTGTAAAGCGAATGAAATAACCCATATTCTCAGAATGCTGAATCTGTTCACCACGAAGTTTTGTAACATCCCCCAACCTTAATCCAGTGAGTGCCGAGAACATACAAGAGCGTTTTAACAACTCTGATTCAATGGGCGTGTTATATAGCTTAATCAATTCCTCTTTGGTTAGAAACTCTCTGTAAGTTTCAGGCTGCTGCACACCTTTTACGGCATCAAATGGATTACTGATCATGTGACCAAATACCATAGCCTCCCTAACCGTTGCTCGCAGCTTGTTGTAGTAGGTATAACAGGAATTCTGAGAGATGCGCATTTTAGGTGAATTAATACGCGTGGCTTTTTTCTCTAGAAACTCTTTGTACTCATTAATAAACTGCGGTGTGATATCACCGAAATTGCATTGCCCTTTACAAAACTGAAGGAAGGTTTTGTAGGATGCCACCCATCCACCATGATTATTGGGATTGTCCTCCCATTTTTTAAGCTGTTTTTCGTAGAAAGGCAAAAAATCGTCAAATTCCGAACTTCGCTTTATTCCAAACCTACCAGCCAACCTATCCACTTGACGATTGGCGGCAATGGTGCGGGCCAATGTTTCCAAATCGCGATTGTGGCGCTTTTCTATCTCGTCTCTCGGGGGACTGTAGAGATACATATTGAGGTATTCCCACCGGGTAATTTTACCACTTTCGGGATGAATAATTGGTGGACAGTGATCTAAGTAAAGGCTGATCCGGCCTGTCTTTAATAGACGTTTTCTAAGTGTAACTTTCATAACTATTTGTTTTTAAATAATTTATCTAATTCTTCACGGAGGATTAATCGCCTCGTTCCAATTGTAATCGTGCGTATTTTATTGGTTTTATAGATACGCATGACTGTCCATCGGCTCACTCCGAGCAACAAACTCACTTCATTTATGCTTAAAACCTCCCTCGCTTGCAGCATCACAACGGGAGCTGTTAATTGGCTCTTTAAGAGTGTCTTATCCTGGAGTAATTTCTCCTGTCTTTTGTTCTCTTTATAGCCCCTGGAGCCACATTTGTGAGAGCAGTACAAAGTGGTGCTTTTCCTTGCCAAGAACACTTCTTGACAGAAAACACAAATTTTCGAATATGAGTATTTACTAGCAGTCATCGTCATTTCACCTTTATGTAGCAGCATGTAGCAGTGTGTAGCAGCATGTAGCAGCATGTAGCAATTTTTTTTGTTACGTTCAGAATTTGTTGCTGAAATGTTGCTCAAAATATCTGGTGTACAGATGAGCAACAAAAGTGGTGCAAAACACCAAAAATGACGAAAAATGTCAGTTACCCCAAAAACGCGAAAACCCTTGCTACGCAAGGGTTTCATTTATCTTTTGTTGTTTTTGTTTATCGTTGATTATCGGCCATTACTTGCCGATACAAAACTTAGAGAATATCGATCCAAGAATTTCATCCACGCCAATATCACCTGTAATTCCCGAAAGTGCCCGAATCCCCTCGCGTAAGTGAAACGCCAATAAATCGCCCGAAAGACCGGATGCCATCCCGTCCAATACCTGTTGCATTTCAATTGCGCAGTGATTCAACGACTCGGCATGACGTACATTGGTCACCACCGTTTGATCACCCAAATCAGCCAATCCGCCCATAAATCTAGATTCCAAGGCCAAACGCAATGCCTGCACCGATACCTTATCCTTGGCTGATACAAACCAAGGCGCCTCCAACCCCATCGCATCCACCTTATCAACCCAAAGCTGCTGGCTAACCGTTACCGCCAAATCCAGCTTATTGCAAACCACCCAAACACGTGAAGTTTTCTGCTTCAACATCATCAAATCCTGTTCAGCCTCAGCCAAAGAACAACTACCCATATCCAACAAATACATCGTAGCACCCGCCTTCTCCACATGCGAAAACGTGCGCGCAATGCCCTCCTGCTCTATCACATCCGTTGCCTCCCGAATCCCAGCCGTATCAATCAAACGCAACATAAATCCCTCGAAATTCAACTGCGCCTCGATGGCGTCCCTAGTGGTTCCAGCAATCTCACTCACAATCGCTCTATCCTCATTCAACAACGAATTAAACAATGTACTCTTCCCCGCATTCGGTCGTCCTGCCAAAACCAACGCCAACCCCTTTTTGATCACATTACCCAAGGCAAAAGAGTCGCGAAGCGATACTACCTCGGCCTGAATGCGCTCCACCAATAACTTCAATTCACTGCGCGATGCAAACTCCACATCCTCCTCCGCGAAATCCAATTCCAACTCCACCAAGCTAGTAAAGTGCAAAAGCCTATCCCTTAGTGCGGCTATATCCTTCGAAAAGCCCCCTTTTAGCTGTTTTAAGGCCAAATCATGTGCGATGCGATGCTCAGACGCAATCAAGTCGGCCACGGCCTCCGCTTGCGCCAAATCAAGTTTGCCATTCAAAAAAGCCCTTTGGGTAAATTCCCCAGGCTCTGCCAACCTCGCACCCTTGTCCATATAAGCACGCAATACCCGTGAAACAATGTATTCGCTGCCGTGCACCGAAACCTCTACCGTATCCTCACCCGTATAACTCTTGCTGCCCTTAAACAATGTAATCAACGCCTCGTCCATAACCCCTTCACCATCGTAAATCGAACGCAAATGTGCCGTATGCGTAGGTTTGACGGCAATAGGCATTTTCAACAATTCATCCGTAAGTTTTAACGCCGATGGACCCGAAACCCGAACCACTGCAATGGCACCAACGCCGGCCGCCGTGGCCCGTGCAACTATTGTGTCGCTATGAAATAAATTTTGACTTGCCATTGCGTTTATTGAATCCATCAACTTTTAAAATAACACCACCTTAGGATGATGTGATTCCCACTCTAAGCAAAATGAAACCTTATCTATTTCATACAAAAATAAAGAAAGCCCCGCTTAAACTGCGGGGCTTTCTTAGCTTTATTCTTTTAACGAATTAAGGTGCTTTGCGAATCACGTTCACAGAACCATTTACCTTGTTAACCTTAGCTTTTCCTTTGAATTGATATGTCAACTGGTAGAAGTATGTACCAGAAGGTACTTCAATACCGTTGTTGTTCACCGTACCATCCCATTTAGTTCCAGGATCGGATGTTTCAAACACACGCTCACCGTAACGGTTATAGATACGCAATTCAAACAATGATTGGCCTGCAATGGGGACATTGAAGTAATCGTTTTTATTGTCACCATTTCCTGGAGTGAATACGTTTGCCAATAAGATAAATTGGTTCACATACACTGGCTTACAGATGGTATCCTTACAGCCTGTAGCATTGGTTACTTCTAAACAAATCCAGAAAGTATCAGTACCACTATAAGACGCACTCACCACTTTATCACTTCCAGTATAATCAACAACCAAAGGCTCTTTAGTTAGCTTTATATTGCTTTGATGATTATAACCCCAGCGCCATTTAGTACCATTGATATCGGTTCGGGTATATGTATAATCCGGTGTTTTCGATGAGTCAATGGTAAAGTCTGACTTCACAGAATCCACTAGGAAAATGATGTCGCCCATTACAGTAGGACACCAAGGTCTAGGATGGTTTGGATCATAGTCGGCGAAGTGCGACACCCTGATTTGACCTGGTTTGGTAAATCTCCAGGCCAACTTCTTTTTTGCCGTTGTTATGGTATCCACTTGACCCGTACTTAAATTCTGGAATCTCCACTTATACGACTTCAAAATCGTATCTGAATTGTCGGTGAAGTAGTTACTATCACCCACACATATCGCCATTTTGAGCACCAATCCTCTGACCGAATCACGTGGCAATACCGTTACGATAAATGCCTTCTGCGATGGAGTATCAGGGAAAGTAGCAGGACAGAATTTGCGGATATTTGGAGGCAAAATCAATGAGTCGTACTGCTCCAAGAACACCCAATATTTACCCGGCTTTTTGTAAGTATGCCATAAGAACTGATCTTTCTTATTGTCGATTTTTCCATCACCCCAGAACCAAGTCCAATCAGATTTTTTCGATGCCGTATCTGTCAAATTGCTAAACTGCAAGCTATCGCCTTCACAAATGGTGATTTCATTTCCTGCTTTTGTGGTGAATGAGAACTTAGGACGTGGTCCAGGGATCAAAATCCAACGACTAAAGGTATCCTCACAACCTTGATCAGTTTTTAGACGATACTGGATTTTAAACCATCCGTTACGGGTGTATTTGTGTCCAATGCGATCAGGCAAACCAGATTGATTAGATGCTGCCCTCTTGAACAAGTTGTTCGATGAATCACCCCAATCAATATACCACTCTTTGATATAGTCACACTGCATTGGCGTTGGACCATTACAGTTCTTCATCGCCCATCTGCATGGATCATACAATTTAGAACTATCAAAGAATTCAATTGTAGAGTTACAAGAAGGAACCTGAACGTTCAAATTGAACCGGACATCCAAACGCGTAATAAAGAGCTTACGAGTAATGGTATCCATACAACCTGTGCTATCTCCAGCAATGTTTCTAAAGACATATACACCAGAATCATCTTTATAGTATTTAGCTACGGATCCACCGCCTCCTAAATCAACCCAAGGAGAAATAACTGACCCTACACCGGTACCACCCCAAGGCTGACCACCGAAAATTGTGATTGGCTTGCTTTTGTCATCATCGGCTTTATTCCAATCCCACTTGGTGAAAGCCTCGCGATTGGGTTTACCCTGCGCAGTTTCAGCCTGACGCGTTGGATCTCTCCAATAGTCTGTGAAATCCCATGTTCCAAAGTTGATTGGATCTGGGTGGAACATTTTGTATTTCGGCAAAGCCTTTAATGTAGTGGCCTGATCTTGGCAAACGATACTATCTGGCAATTCCAATTCCATCGCGAAACCAACCAATACTGGGAATGCTGCGATATCGTCACACTTACCATTCGATGAAGTCATAGACAAGCTAATCAAGTGATATCCAACCCATTTCGGAACAAAACGATATGAATCATAATTCACTCCATTGATCTTATTGATTTCATTAGGGCGAATTGATGTATCGCGATAATTCAAAATCTTAGTACTATCCTTATTTGGGATAATATAGTAGCGAATAAATCGACCAAATCCGGCGGTATCAATACAACCGTAAGCGCCTGTTGCTGGCTGACCAATAATACCTTTATTGTTCCAAATCATTTGGGCTATTTGCGCACCTGTTAATGAGAATGGATCAAATCCGCGAGCATCCAAACGCTCTTTCATCTTATCCCAAACCGCTGATACGTCGGCTCCAGTCTGCCAGGCACGAATCTCCGCAGTATAGATAGTATCTCTTTTAGTTATTTTGGTATTTCCATCATTCCAGATGTCTGTACAAGGCACTTGAACCGGATCTTCACCACCACGGGTTTGAATCACGTAGCTATACAAACGCTTCTGGTTTTTTCCAGGAACTTTTTGGTATCTGTAATAGTCTTCCTGAATGTAACGGCGCCATCCTCTAGAATAAGTAGGACAAGCATTCCCTGTTTCAAATGACCAACGAAGTGTCTTCAAATCATCCGTACGAGTTTTATTTCCAGGGATAGGTCGAACGATTACTGGATCTCCCTTACAAATCTTACGAATCCCTACCGAATTTGGCTTTGGAATGATTACCTCAAACGCAGGATCAATCATTGGGAAACAAGCAAACTTCCTGTACCACTGCGTATCGCTACAAATTGGACGATCCTTAGTTGGAGGTGAGAAAGTACCGGGCTTACGTACACCATTACCCACAATGATACCTACAGTGATACATCCACTTGGATCACATACTTCTGATGCAGAATACTGCTTAGAATATCTACTTGGTGGATTACCGGCAGGCTGGTATCCCGGGTATGGAGGTCCTGGAGGACGTGAACCGGGACTCAAACCACTCAATGAAACCCAACCATTTGGATTACATGTTGAATCAAAGTTGATTTGAACTGTAGAGAAAGTACAGCCAGGTTTCAAATCACTCAAGATAAAGGTAATACCATATTGAGGGTTCTTAGCACCCAAACATTCAATCGCATCTTTTAACAAACCTGATCCCACACCACCTGCATTCGCATGCAACATAGCCAACGACTTAGTTGCTTCGCTTTCACACTTCATTGGATGGCAAGTGTCTTTATGATTCAATTTTACGTTGTTACACTGAGGGATTTTCGCATAATACAAATCACGATATCTATTGTAATTGATAATATAATCTGTGCCATAAGTAAGTCCATTGAATCGACCCATTTTGGACATCAGCAACATTTTAATTTTTGTAGGCTTTTCCCCTTTTGCCAAACGAATCTTCAATAAGGGCAACGGCAACGTATCACGTCGGGTGTACATTGAAAACTTGTATATAATTGAATCCGTTTTACTCGTCAATCTAATGATGTCTTTATCTTTAGCCAAGACAGTCTTTGGACCTACATACAAAATCTTATTAATATAAACAGAATCCTTAGCCCCCAATGTGATTGAAATTGAATCTTCAACCAACCGCTCACCAATTCCCTTCATTTTATAGTAAGGCGCATACTTCTTGATTGAATTCTTATATTTTGTAGTCGCTGCAGTTGCAGAATCCGCCTTAGTCTTTGGTACAAATACAATCGTATCTAAAACAACCCACAAAGTATCAGAAGCCCAAACTTGAATCTTTTTACAAAGACCAGTAGATGTAATGAAAATGGCATCCTCCATTGGAGATGTTTTAAATTTCTCCAACAAAATCAAATCCCATGACTTGTAATAGTGCGTTGGCAATGAGTCACGCGAGTATTGACAGTTTACATAGACGTTTTTATTTCGCGTCACATCCGTAGTACACTTTGGCGCATAAGTATCGCTAAAATCCCACAATCGGACAGCACAAACACGTTCGCGCTTAAGGTAATCATTTCCACCAGCCGGTGAAATTGTTCCCCCTGCATAAACACTCTTTGTACCGTTTGAGTTTTTTTCATTTCTCAAAGGCTTCTGCCAAACTTGTTTGGGTGTACCATTCGCGTTTTTCTGGAAAGTATGACCTAGGGTCCCGTTCCACTTATAAAAAGTACTATCATCATCCGTGAAGTCACGATCATTATGATAGAAGGTAGAGAAGTTCTTGAAGTGCACTGTATCCATCACATCCTTTGGACATTGGAAAACTTCAAATTCTGCCAAACGATTTCCTGCTACTTCAATGGTAGAAGCCGGACCCAATACAATAATGGTATCGAAAGCTGATTTATTACCACAAATTGGGTGAGAATATGTCAAATTAATCAAGAATGGTCCAAGACCTGAGAATGAGTGACTAGTTGTCCAACTCTTGTTATCAAAGTTCTGAGGACCGGTATTAGGATCACCAAAATTCCACAACAAACCGGTAGCACCTGCAGGTATTTGGTCTACACCAAAATCTATCTTGGGATCAGATACACAAACAGAATCTCTGCTGGCCCAAATTGTAGCTTTTGATTTAAACACCGAAGCCGAAGCGGTAACCGTAAACGAATCCTTACAACCGTCTATTGTTTCTATGATAACCTTTGAATTGTATGTTCCCTGACCATAAAAAGTATGTTTAATTGTTGGACCCCAATCGGTGGTTTTAGTTCCATCACCCCAATACCAAGTAATTTTTTTCACCTGACTCTTGTCGATACGTGAAATATTCTGAATTGTAGCCGTTACACTATCACAAGCAACCGGCTTATTACTAGTAAAACGCGCACCAATTTTTTCACGCACCTTCACGGCACCTTTCAATTTCAGGGTATCCACACAACCCCACTCATCCGTCACTTCAACAAAAATGTCAAAACTTCCACCACGTTCATCCTTTACAGAAAAACAGAAAGTCTGAGGCATTGTAGGCTTGGTATATTCAAACAATTGACCATCACTTATCAAATAGCTAATTTTCGCAATTTTTGAACCATTCTTGTTGAATGAGCTGTCCGTGAAGCAGAACAAGTTCTTCTCAAAACACTGTTCGTACAAGTTTTGCAATTTCAATTTGATTGTTGGCGAACTTCTTACCACCAAATTCAATGTAGAAGTACACTTCGTACCATTGATGGTTGTGATGTACGTAACCGTTTTATTTCCCGCAGTTTTGAAAGTGAAATTCAAGTTTTTCAACCCTGTTTGCGATCCTTCTCCGTTGAAATCCCAGTCATGAGTTGTACCGGCCGAAGCTCCATAAAAACTCACTGGAGTTCCTACGCAAGGGGATCCGCTGTACTGGATGGTACACTGCGCAGCAGTGTCGCCAATCATTGCAAATGCCGCCACTAAAGTTAGCAGTGCACTTTTCATTATTGTAATAAAACCTTTCATTTTAGGTGAGTTTGCTTTGTGTAATCGGTCAAAAATAGAATAATTGGGCCAATTTCCCAAGGAGTTGCCCCAATTATTTGAGCGCTGTTTGATTTTATGAGTAAAATTCATATACTTTTTATCTAATTATGGGTTGGTATTATAAATCAACTTAACTGCTTTTCTTGCATATTTTAACGATCGATCTCCGCTATATTTATAGGAAATAACAACGCGGTAAGCACCTTCTGGACAAAGACTTGACCCACAAACACCCTTCCATTTTGCATCGTATTTGTCTGATCTAAATATCAATCGATTGTTTAAATCAAAGACGCACATATCAAACATTTGAGGTTGTGCCATGCCAATGTAAAATTCTTCGTTCAACCCATCCCCGTTGGGTGTGAAAATGTCCGGGACAAATATATCTGTGGCATCATTGGTCGGCGAAATAGTCACGGCAACTCTCTGACTGTCCTTGCAAAGAATCGACATGCCTTTCTCATCGAAAACCCTGCGCTCATTCAACATCTTTACATTAAACGTTCTGTTATGACCTACCCAATATTGATGCGAAACACGCTCAACACCCACTTGGTCGGTTAAAACTTCCGAACGCTCACCATCAGCCCAGTCAACCCGCATTTTATCATATTTGCCCTCAATACCCAACGAAACAATCCCTCCAACAATATCGGCGATGACCGGCTTCCACTGATTCCCATTTTTTTGACATGGATTTACGTTTACAATTTGCAGGGGGCGGCGGTTTTGGAATGGGTTGGAATAATTCGAATTATCTGCCGGCCCCTTGACAGGTATTTCATTTATCGATTTTTCTCGCGGCACACCCAATGAATTCTCAATTCCCGAGATACTTTTGAATCCACCAGAGTTCTTCTCTCCAGCTGTAATTCTTTTTGCAACATTAATCTTATTCAACACCCCACTTGCTCTCAAATCACCGTAACCATCATTTGATTTGACCGAAGTTGTCACATTTGACATTCTATGTACATCAGAAGAACTATTGTCAATTTTGGCATTCGTCGTAGCCGATAATGCACCGCTATTATCCGAATTGTTATTGATTCCCGCCGCAGACGCATTAACGTTCTTGTCCAACCCTTTATTTAGGGGCAAATCAACATTTGCATCTTTCACAGCGTTGACAGACACATTGTTTTGCACGATGGCCGAAACAACAATCACTGCAACAACCGCCGAAGTGAAAATTGCCAAACTCGCTTTTGCTGAAAATCCGAATATCGTTTTTCCAGCACTTCCCACAACATTTCCCAATCCGGATTGAACGCTCTGTTGAGATGCGCCCTGATTCAAACCTTGACCATCTGTTCCCAAAGATTGCAATTGCTGAACACACTGCTCAAATACCCCTGCAGGAGGCGTAACATCCGCCGAACCCAATTGGGAACGAAAAAGCTCATCGATATGTTTCAAAGAATCTTCCATCAATTCCTTTCCAATTTCGCTTGAAGCCATTTGCGGGCTTTAAACAGTTGTGACTTACTTGTATTCTCCGAAATATTCAAAAGTGTGGCAATCTCACCATGAGAGAATCCCTCAATGGCGTATAAGTTAAAAACAGTACGATATCCATCCGGGAGTGTGCCGAGCAATCGCATCAAATCCTTAGTTTCTAATGGTTGAGCAGCATTTACATCACCGCTTAAACCAAAAGCATTTTCAATGTCTGTAGTAAATTTGGCTTTGTTTCTCTTCAACTGATCCAAACATGCATTTACACCGATGCGTTTCACCCAGCCTTCCAAGGATCCTTGGAATCTGAACTCTCCCGCTTTCTGATAAAACTTTACCATGGTGTCTTGTAACATGTCTTTGGCATCGTCTGAGTTACCCATGTATCGCAAACAAATGGCATATACCGTTGGGGCAAAAAGATCGTACAACCCTTGCTGTGCCTTGCGGTCTCCCGCGATACACTGTCGCAACAATTGATGTTCTTTTGGCTCCTGTTGATTTGTCATTCGATGTTAACATGATCCAGATTTCACCTAAAGAAGATTATATCCCCCCATTGGTTGTCTGACCGTCTAGTTTTTTTTCATAATTGATTTCACCAACCCATAACTCGCATCCATCAATATAATTTTAGGGTTGCCGTTTCTCTCAACGCTATACATCGCATCTTCTAAGACCTTAACCATTTTCCCAATTGCCTCATGTCCCAATTGCAGTGTATTGAATTTGTTCACGAAATCCAATTCTGGACCCTCCCACAAACCTTCCGATCCAGAATAGGGTACCACCGCGCAAGTTCTAAGCACTTGTATCCCATATAGTAAGAACGATTTCACGCCTTCCCTACCTAGCGACGAAATATCATCGCTCCAAGCAAACGCATCGCCCATTTTTCGTTTAAAAACGATCGTCATCCACTGTCGCCAAGCATCCAAATGCGGATTCGTCGCCTCTTTACCCAATTCCCTGGCCAAATGATAATTGCCTTGAGCGACTTTAGCCAACCGCTGCGCATCCGATTCCGCGATATCATCTCTAGCTACAAGCGCTTCACTCAAAGCGGCATCTTCGATGGGTGCCATCCTAACGAGTTGCGTTCTAGACACAATCGTCGATAAAATATCGTCCACATCCGAACCCACCAATAAAAACAAAGTTCCCGCAGGCGGCTCTTCGAGAATTTTTAGAATAATATTGCCCTCTTGGCCCAAGTATTCGGGCAACCACACCAAACTCACCTTCATATTGCCTTCATAGGCCTTCAACGACAAATTTTTGATGATGTTGCGAAGTTCTTTGGTTGGAATATTGCCTTGCTTATTTTCGGCATTGAGTTGTTGCATCCAATCGCCGTAGCTCATGTAAACATC
>Ga0209829_10001296_pt1 | contig 20669 bp, 17 predicted proteins | sample C_140205_EF_Meta_FD_187311 | JGI IMG/M metagenome (GOLD analysis project Ga0209829, IMG submission 187311) | Freshwater microbial communities from Lake Croche, Canada to study carbon cycling - C_140205_EF_MetaG (SPAdes) (version 2) | ecosystem: Environmental > Aquatic > Freshwater > Lake...
CAAGTGGAGCATGAGGGTAGTTGGAAGTCCCCTGTGGTGAAATTTCTCCAGAAATACCGCGCATCGACTAGGGGTAGAACCCAAATACCATTCAAATGATTGTAAGGAATTCGTGCTACATTTTCTGACAAACCTGAGGGTACCCTACGCTGTTGAAACAGTGGCCTAGGTGGTAGCATCCACAGCTTAGCCTGGAGCGGTTTGTCGCCTTCTATTAGGTCTAGGTTCTTAGCCTCGTATCGGTGCATATAGTTCACCGTGGAGCGTAAACCTCCCACGGTGTCCTCTGAGTCATTTGCACCCGTAACATCGTACTTGGGGAGCTTCTCTAAGAAGTCCGAACTAACTAAAAAGAAACCTGCACCGAATCTAACAGCACCCGTAGGCCAGTACAGTTGCCCCAGTTGCAATTTGCTGTAGTGGGGCATTTCTTTGAAGTAGTCTTCAGGTAAAAACATACCGTCAGTACTTGCATACTTAAGTACATCTTCACTGGGGTGCAACAGTGGCGTTCCATCGTAGTAGGCTTGCATTAGGCTATTAAGCTATCCAATACGGTTGGGGTGGTGGAGTAGGGTAGGGTGATGCCCTTTGCTGCGGTGGAGAACAGCCTATCAAACAACACTTGGAAGGTGTTGTTTGTGTAGGTGCCTGAGCCATTATCTAAAGTTTTTGTGATGGAAATGTTGACACGGTTCCCACGGTACACTGGTTCAGAGTCTAGGCCCAATAAGGATATATAAGGGCCACCAGTGTATAATTGAGGCATTTCAGATAGGACAAGTCTGTTTAACTCAACGGTTACACCCGCTTGGTCCGTTCCATTGCACATCACCCTTAGGAACACCGTGCTAGGGGTTTTAGACCCAACTACAAAGGTTGCATCAACATCCTGATACACACCTAGGTTTCCAACGGTGATGGAGTTGAATAGCTTGCTCTTGGCTAGGTAGGCATTACTGTTGTCCACCATGGTATTGCCTAGGGAGTCCACTAGGTCCACGGTGATAGAACCAGTGGACACTACGGTAGCGGAGTTAAGTTTAAACCTGAAGTGTAGGTGGTAGACCTTTTTTGCACTGATTGCTGAGGACGCACTCTGCTGGATGCGTATGTTAGACCTGTTCTGAAATTTTACACCATTGGCAGATATCAGGTAATGGGTGCCAGGTGTGCCATAGGTGGCTACAGCATCCCAGTTAGAGGGTATGGTAGGCGTTGCTGCATCAAACAGGTCAAAGTTCCCATTGGTGATGCTGTTACCTTCACTAGCACTAGCGTTCATGTTTACCCTGCTAACATTGATGGAAGAACCTGAACCTGCTGGGTAGTCGTATCCAAATGCACCATTAGCCTTGTCCTTAGCAATTACATTGAATGTTTCATTCCCTGCACCTGCACCACCCGTGTAGGAGTCAGAACTAACCTCTAGGCGCAAGTTCTCTGCAATCGTGTGCTGGTTAACACCACCGTCAGCGTTCACCATGGCAACATTGACTATGTTTAGACCGGAGTCATCTGAGACAGATGCAACAGTGGTTAATAGGCGTTGTACCGTGATGTTATTGATGTACATCTGGGAGACTAGCTCTTGGAGACAGTCCGTAACCGTTGCTGGTATTAAAGGGTCGTGTGTGGTCACCGCATCAATTAGAACACTTTCTGCAACATCTATAAATACATTAGGTACCAGGTTGCTAACAGTGCTAATTTGAGAATCAATAGCAGGGATATAACCCAGTACGATCTTAGTCTTTCCATTGGAGGTGAACCTTGTGACCAGTGCGGGGGATTTTACATTTACTAGTGATTTTTGGAAGTCGTTGATGCTACTTACAAAACCCCCAATAAGTCCTAATTTGGTGAATAAACCGTAGTTCCCAATAAAATCTATCATGTGTTTCCCCTTATGCTGTAGGTATAGTTGAGTACTCCATCCCACCCATCCAGTCGTATATAAAAGAGGTCCAGTCCTGTGTGTTCTCCCCATTGAGTGAGGAAGTGTGCGCGAAGCTGTCACTTCCGTCAAAGGGTCCCCTAGGGTAGAAAAACCGCTTAGATTTAAGACTATAAATATCTGAATATTCTAACATGTAAGTGGCTGAACCGCTACAAGAATATTCAGTAGTTCCATCGCTTATTGTAATCTGTGGTGCGTCCATGGTTACGGTGTGGTCTAGTAGTATCCTCTTATTAAGTGAGGTGTACTGGCTTAGGAAGGATGGGATATCGGGTGGCTTGTTTCGTCTAGAGAATGCAAAGACTAGGGTTTCGGTTGCGGATGAGCCTAGTTCAAATATCTTAGAGCTAGCTTTTAAGCCTAAAACAGGTGCCCTTAGTATTTGGTTTTGGGTGGTGTAGGTTATGGACAACTTTGCGTAGATGTAGGGGAATCTGACATGCCCTAAGGATATTACTACTTCCCGTACATCAGGATTAGGTTCATTCATCGTACTGTGCCTCAATTTTAAGTAGTAGTTCGGTTAGGTTCCCGGTTAGAACACCTGCAACACCCTTACCGTCCCAATAACCACCGGACATAAGTTCATTGATGGCTAGCATCCAGAAACCTGTACCACCCTCAGAACGGTTATCGTCCACTGGCTTAAAGGCCTTGTACCAGGTGTTGTACGATTCAAATCCTGTTTGCAACACATTGGGCATAAACACATCTTTAGTAACCCAGAAGTCCCTAGGCTGTTTAGTCTTGTCCCATGGGAAGTTTTTGAAGATGAAGTTGCTAACCTGTGAGTTTAGGATCTTATCAAACTGTTTTTTACCTGCTGCATTTAACTCAGAACGCTTAGAAATTTGCACTTGGGGCATGTCGTTTTTATGCCCTACTTGGAATAGTGGGTTGCCCTTGGGTATAGGGGCCTCCCTGTAAAAGCGGATGCTTTTTCTAGGGAAGTCCCCCTTCTCAATATGCATGAAACCCTTTAGATTATTTTTTATTCTGACATAATAGGGAGGGAGCATTGTTTATTCTCCTAGGTGTTTTTCTGCTAAATTTGGATTTGGCCCATCTCGGTAATATTCGTGAGTGTTTTGGTGTGGGTCCATGGGGTACTCTTTGGAATCGGATCGTATACCCTCAACAAAGATCTGTTCCATAAAGGTACCGCGCATCTGGTCTAGGTTTGTCCTAGCGGATATGTGTGGGAAATCTGGATCTATTAGAATTGGGTTGATTTGCCCTTGGATGTAGGTCTTATGACAAACACCTTCAATAGACTCATCCACTATACCCATCGCATTTAAATCTGCAAAAAAGCTAGTGTTTCGCAATCGGTCTAAATTAAACTTGTCCCCTGATATTAGGACAGAAGCGTCTAAAAACTTATTGTGTATTGCGTTGTTCTTCTGTTGCCCTGTTACATAGGAGGAAAGTCCAGCAGCTACGGTATTAGATGTACCACCCCCTAAATTTATATCTAGTGGGCTACTTAGCCTACTTACTTGGATTCTTGCATAACTCCCCATGGAGTCGATCTCTAGCTTAAACTCGTACTTTCCTGCTGATCTGGAGTACGGTAGCTTCTTTTGCACGATGTAGTAAATAAGGTACTCTAGTTCGTGTTTATCAGAGAGGTTGTTGCCGTACACTTGAATGTTGAGAGTTTCCACATTTACAGGTACGGATGCACCAGCAATAGCTAACCCTGCTCCAGCTTTACCCATTGTGGTGGATTTACCACCGTTATTACCTTGAACTAAGTCTTGAGCATTTGAGAATGCGGATTGTGCTACAGAGTAGGGTGTAGGACTCATGTTGGAAACGCCCTGAGTAATCTCTAGGCGTGTGATGTTTTTCATGTTGGGTAAGAACACATCCCCTAGAGAGGTCTTCTTGTCGTTAATTGAGCGTGTGTCTAAATGGAAGTGTGTCTCACGGTCTAGGAAGGAGTACTCCATCTTCATGGAACCTGGGTGCAATCTGCACTTGACCAAATCCCGCTTCATGGTTGGAGGTGTTGGGATATTGATTAGCTCTCTAAAATCATCAGGTGATAAATTCTCATCTAGCATCACATCTGTTCTAAAGTGGATCAGTCCTGAGACTTTTCGCGCGGTGTAATAATCTTGGTCAATGATATGTTCCATGGTGTAACTGTTGGACAGCACCGGGTACTTAGGTGCTCCAAACAAGTGTGCATCGTTCACATCGGTGGAGATGGTGAAGGATACTTGGATACTGTTAATACCGTTGATTCTGTGGATGGTGTACCCTTTGGGTTTAGGCCCGTTGGTACAGTCCACTGGTGAATACACATTAGGTCTTTCTAATTCAGGGCTTTGCAATAACACCGTGTTACCTACCACATACTTTAAACCCTGCCTAGGTTGTGTTAGGAAGTGTTTGATGATGACATCGACCTCGATGGCATCATTTGCCACCTCAAAGGTTTTAAGATTTACCTCGTTGTCTTGTGCAATCACACCATCAATGCTCAGTGTGTGCCTAGTGTAGAGGTAGTGTGTTTGTTCCTTGTCAGCATACATAGGTTCTCTCTTGTACTCTTTTACTTGTACAAGGTTAATTTTAATTGGACCGTACTCTAAGTAATTTGCTGAGTTACTCATTAGGAACATCCATTATGTATTTGACTTCGAAGTTTAAAAAGCTTCTAGCAATTTGTCGTTGGGAGGACTTATCCGTGTCTTCCTTGTTGTAATGTGCAATCTCACCCCAGGCTGAGTTAGGTTCACTCAATCGCATAGGCTCAATAGAAATTGTGTTCCCTGCTGTGTTAGTCAAAAACTTTAGGTGGAGACATTTTAATATCTGCTCCTCTCGTAGAAGGTGACCAAACACCGGATCTAATAATAGGCGTTCATCAGAATCACTGCGATCAAACCCTAGCCTAGTGCGAATTACAATGGTGATGGTGCGTAGGACTACACTCGCGTTGCGTCCCGCACCTGATACAAACTCATCCACTGGGAAGGGTAGGTTAGCCTTAATTAAGATGTCGTAATCACCGGAGTACACAGGTAGGTCATCCCTAGCCACAATTTTTACAATGGTGTCGTTGGTGATGTTTAGGCTGGTTTTAATAGCTGTCTTAATAGACTTTAGGATGTCAGCTACGGGTGATTTTACTTGCGCCATTAGAACCCCAGTTCGGTGTAGTAGTTGATCTCTAGGTGTGTCTTTTCAAAGCTTGGCGCACTGTGTGTGGGAATACCTGTGATCATACTAGGGAAGGATTGCACATGACCTTGTGGCATCATTAGTGCGGGTATGTTCTGTGGTGAAGTAGGTTTAGGTTCTTTTTCCCCAGTCTCAACCTTTTTAGGAGGTGGTTTTGTATCTGGTTTTAGTCCGGTCTTAGTGTCTGTAGTGGTTTCTGTTTCAGTCTCTGTATGTGGACCTTCTGACTTCTTGTTCTCTGTTTCAGTTGTGCTAGTGGTATCTTCTTTAGGCTTAGGTACTGGTTTAGGGACAGGGTCTGGTACTGGCACAGGTGGTACTGGTTCTGGTACTGGGTCTACCCTTCTATCAGGTATTGTAGGTTTAGGGTGTACCCTTCTTGCAGGTTTAGGTGTTGTTGGTATGGTTGGTACAAATGGATTGGGTTCACTAGGTTCTGGTTCTTTAAATGGGTTTGGAACCTTTGGAACTGGTTTATAAGGGTTGGGTTTTTTTGGTACGGGTTTATGCGGATTAGGAACTGGTGGAACTTTAACCGGGTCTGGTAGTGGATTAGGTTCTTTTTCCTTGTCCTCTTTTTCTCTCCGCTCTTTTCTTTCCTTCTTCTCTTTCTTTATGCGTTCGTATGCATCTTTCTTAGGATTAGGTACAGGTTCTACTGGAGTAGGTTCTACAGGTTTAGGTTCTACAGGTTCTACTGGTTTAGTGGGTACTTTAGCAGGTGGTGGATCTTTTTTTAACCACTTATGTACTTGGGCTATAGTTCTAGCTGCTGCAATTGCCCCACCTATTGGACCGGGTCCACCTTTTAATCCTCTAGGTGCTTCACCACCCATAATTAGCCCAGGTGCAGTTCTAGGTTCCCAACTTGGCCCATTACCCGCACGGTGGGAATCATGGGATTGTTGGTTCACCCTAGAGGTTTGTCCCTTTATAGCTTTACCAAATATCTCTTGTGCAGGATTATCATCACCTATTAGGTTCTCACGCTCATCTAGTTTTTGTAGGTCTTCGTCCCTACCAGCTTCTAACTTAGCAATGTCTTCTTTACTCCAGTGGCTACCACCCATCTCCTCTGAGTCTTTTTCCTGTTGTTGTCTAATAGTTTTGTTAGCCTTGTCACGCAGTTCTGGGTTAGGGCTATAACCACCTAGTTTCATTAACTGCTTGTGCAGATAGCTAGGCATTGCGCGTTGTGCTACCTCATTTTTAGAGTAGCCTTCTTCTTGGTGCATATCACCAGATGGTTTTGGGAACATTGGTTCCTTAGATGCCCTGTGCTCTTGAACCACTTCAGCAGGTGTCTTAGGAGCTTCTTCAACTGGTGGTGCAACAGGGCTAGGTGTAGGTGCAGCATTTGGTGGAGCTTGCCAATGAGGTATAGGTTCAGGTTTAGGACGGCGTGGATCTGGTTTGTTCTCAGGTGGGGGTGCCCATTTTGTATTATCGTCAGGTACGCCACCCTTCCAGTTAGGTGGGTGAAGTTTACTCCAGTCAGTTTTTTTATCTTTAGGCTCAACCTCTTTAGGTGCATCCTTCCACATACCCGTTATAGGATCTCGGATTAACTCTGGTGGCGCAGGTTTTTCAAATCTAGCAGGGTCTGTGTTACCTGTTTTCTCAACTGGTTCTGGTTTAGGTGGAACATTTAAGCCTAGGGGGTCAACCCTAGGCTTATTGTGGTCAATCGGAATCATGTTAGGTCGTTCAGGCATGACTCACCTCTTACTCACATACTGGTAAAGCTGAGAAGTCGAACACGGATGGGTCTGTGGAGTACAGGCGCAGTATATAATCGCCTAGTGCCGACATACCCGCATTAGTACCACCCACCCCGGTAGCTCCAGGCTTCACCACACAGGCGTGTGCCTCAATACCCAGTGCAACCTTCTTGGCATTGGTTCCAAGTGAACCGTTTCCACCTGAGGAGGACTTTGCACCTTGTGCATAGGAGAACTCACTAGGGAACACGGATGGGAAGAAATAACCCTTTGGAATTGCAGGGTCTATTGGGGATGCTGTCATTCCAAATTCAAACATTAAAGCTAGCCAATAACCTGAGTTAGCTACAGAGGAGTGCGAGTACTCAGAGAGTGAACCAATCTGACCACTATCTGTAATACCAGGTTGATGTGAGGTTGGTACTGCGTTTGTACCACCGCGTATTGCCCTAGAGTTTACATTCCCAACAAAGTTGAGTACATTGGACTCGTTGAACCTACTCAGCAAAATATCCAGCTTAGATGCCATACCCTTGAAAATTAAATCAATAGGTGCACCACCCGCGATGTCGTTGTTGATGTCTCCCCATTTGAACACCGTTTCGAAGTCTGGGGACTTCTCACAGGTGCCTAGGTAGAGTGCTTCTGAGGGTAGGCTTAGTTTGTGTCCTACAAAAACATGCGCTGGTCCCGTTACTTGAATTTTAGCTGCCATGATTAGTTCACCTTTCCTTTAAGTGCTGCGGTTACGACATTAAGATGTTTGTACAAGACAAACTCACGGACACAGGTTGGTCCAAGGAGTCCATTAGAATCAAGGTTGGTAGTGCTCATTTGCATCTTGGGAATACACTTAAACTCAATCTCTAGTGTTCTAGCCCTGGTGCCCATCTCCATAAGCTTCTCTTTCACTGGTACCGCAGATACGAAGTGCACACCCTCAGGATGGGAGGTTGTGTTAGCTGGGAGTATGTTAAAACTCTGGTGGAAGGGGAAGTAGAACAGGATCTCAAAGTCGAAGTGCATACCCTGTGCTAGTACACCCATCTGATTACGGGTAATCTCACCACGGTTTAAACCACTACCGTACAAACCTACCGCAATCTTTGCATATATTGCCTCATCGTAGCGGTTAAGTAGTGCTTTAACAGTTCCAACCTGGCCTTGGTGCGCAAAGGATATCGGGGTGTCACCACCGATATCATTGACCACCTCCTCCTTGAGTGTTTCAATATTAATCTCAGGGCTTTTTTGACATGTGCCTAGGTATTCAAAAGTGTCTAGGCTTGTAGCTATTGGTGTTGCAATTGATGCAAGTGTACGCTGCCCAATAAATATATGTGCTGGTCCTGTCGTGATAATCTGAGCATAGTTAGACATGTTAACTCCTTGGGTTAAATAGTTCGTTCGCTGTTGATTGTCTCATCCCGAAGTATCGGTCTAGTTCGTTTGAGAATAAGCTTATCTTTCGACTAACCTGCGCTTGTTGTGGTATGGAGGCTTGTTCATTTTTCTCAATCTCAAAAACACGGTCACCGTTTCTAAACTGCTCTAGCGCAGCTTCTGATTCTTTTGCCCTAGATGTCATTGCGTCTAGATCTGCACCACCGTACCCTCGTCTGGATATCAGTAGCCCGTAAGCTATGTCACAACAAATTCTGTTGAGGTAGGCTTTTGAGTCGGTTGTCATTGTTAGCAAGTCCACTAGCAGGTATCGCTCACCTGCAAGGATTGCACTGTTGATCATACCCGAAGCGTCAGAAAGGGCGGTCTGTACGACCACCCCCGCTAAACCATTTCCAGTTAGTTCGGCCTCCGTAGCCCGTTGATCAGTGTCTAGCACTAGATCCCCAATTCTACGGAGGTCGTACCTAGCCAGTAAATCAAGCACAGTTGCGTGTGCCATTAGGACACCACATTGGTGAACTTGAACGCAGTAATAGGTGCAACAACTTCGATACCGTAGTCTTCTACGATACGAGCATTGATGCGCCTGTTATCTGGATCGTCCTTTTGTTCAACAGTCATTTCTTCGTATGCGAACAAGTGCACGGTGGAGAATGAAGGCGAACCCTCAAACCCAACTAGATCACCTGGTCGTGCAAGAATCCATGCCTCGTTGTCGCCCAAGACATAGTCGGTTGCTCTGGTAGCACCCTTCTTGTTAGACACTTTTACAACATCTTCGATGATGATGTCATAACCGTACAACTTGTCAGGTAAACCATATTTACCATTCATGCTGTCTGAGTCTCCACGGATCTGAGCAAGTGCCACGGGTGACTCTTTCAGGTAGGTGTGGAGTTCTTTAGAACGGCTAAGTGCATCAGCAACGGTTGGGTTGATGATCATGCACATCTCTTTAGGACCACAAGCACCCAGGGTGTCCTTGTTGATCTTTCTAGCCACTGCGTTGAGTGCCTGTTTGATAACAGGCCCTTTAGATGTGCCTTGGTTAGTGTCACCGGAGTCACCACCTATTAGAGCGGTACCACCTGTGTAGGCGTTAGAAGCAGCAATACAGCTAATGGTGGAGATATCATTGATACCTGAACCAACCGCTCCCTGCAATTTATCCCAGACTTTAACAACTCGCGCTGTCATAGCCTGTTGTGCATTGATTGCAGAGTAGGAAGCTACGATCTTCCAATCAGCCTGATCAACTGCTTTATAGCCTAACCTGAATGGGAACACATACCGTTGGGTATTGAAGTTCAACCACTCAAACTTTTCATTATTCCACTCCCCGTGTGGGGCATCGTTACCATCGTGCCATACATGGTCCTTAAGATCACTGTACGCAACACGACCAGCTTGTTCTGCATTGAGTTTCAGGTAGTAGCCTGAAGACTTTTTAACAGGGGTGATGGTGATATACTTGTTCAACGCAAAGTCTTTAGGATTGCGACTGAACGATACCACAAGTTGACCAGTAGCGTCAAAGCTTGGGATATATGTGTTTGTTCCCGATGGAAACTGGGCATTACCCGATACGAAATCTGCCATGATGTTTATCCTTAATTAGTTAGTTAGTTAAATAACCACAACATGTGGGTTAACTTGGATCAAAACCTTTTCACCCGCATTAACGGTATTGAGTGCGGTACCACCTACATTGTAAGTACCAGCAGCAACCCCAATGTTGATGGCTTTACCATCAGCATCTGACTTAACCTTAGTACCTGCGGTAGCACCACCAGTACCCGTTGTGATAACGCAAACATCGCCTAGGCCAAACACCTTAAGTGATCTGCCTACACCGTTTACAACGCTAGCTGCTAAACCACTCTCCGTACCACCCAAAAGGGTTGCAAGGTTAGGGGGTGCAAATGTGCCTTCTTGGGACACACCGATGATGGACTGGGTGGAAGCGGAGCACTGTGAAATAGTGAACTCGCCTGTGATCCGAACGAACCTAGCAGGGAAGATATCCCCACCTGCAATAAAAGCTGGATTGTACAAAGCCATGAATTAATCTCCTAGTTAAAGTACTTTTTCGGCATTCATTTTACCGAGTGCTTCTTGGTATGAAATGCCATTAGCAGTTGCGTATTCAATAGCACTTGCCACTTCGTCCTTGGTTCGCCCACGAGGTCCACCTGAACGGGATTCTTGATAGTATGAGCTTCTTGCACCGAGTGGTGCACGCTGGTAACGCTTACGAATAATCTGGAGATGGGAACGGTAGGTTGTCTCTGGGAGTGATTGCACAAGTGCAAGCTCTTCACCACGGTCCAACATATACCCTTCTGCTTCCAACTCAATAAGGTCCTTTTCGCGTTCTGCACGCTGGAACTTAATTTTGATAGTACGGATCTCCTTTTGCAAAAGTTGGTTCTCTTGCTCCACCCTGGAGAGTTTAATCCTGTCGTACTTGTTACGGGATTGTTTGATAGGTTCTTCAGGTTCAGAAGACTCCTCTGGCATAGGTGCTTCTTCTTCTGGGCCTTGTTCTGGCATAGGTTGTTCACCACCCATGCTAGGGTCTTCCATGCCCTGTTCAGGCATAGGAGGTTGTTCACCGGGCATTCCTTCAGGAGGCATACCACCTTCTTCAGGTGCACCCTCTGCACCACCCTGTTGAGAGAGTTGGGTTAGAAATTGCCAAACATCCGTTTGTTGGAGTCCTGCTAAAACGCCTTCAATAATACCTTGTTGATCATTCATTCCTATAGTCCTTTGATATTTTTTAACCCCGCCCTTAGATAAGCGGAGTAGGCCTAAGTCTCGTTCTGGAGTAGTTGCACCGAGCAAACTAATCGGGTCTATTTTGTAATCGGATAACCACAGTTCAATGGATCTCCTTGGGAAACCTCGAACCTTATCAGCAGCATGTTTGAAGAACTTGAAAGTTGCAGTGATGCACTTTCTACCAGTCTTGAAGAAGGGTTCCACCTTTAGGTTGGTTGCGTAACCAACTATCTCAGGCTGATCGTCTTCACTAGCATCGTCCTTGGTGTGACCTATGACGAGTGGTATCTCGTCACCAGTACTACCCATGCGCTTATTGTTGACACGAACTATCTCATTTAGCTTCTTCTGGTCGAGCCTAATCACCACATTCCCCTTACCATCCTTAAGCTCATGCTCGTCCAGAATGGGAACATGGTGCTTCACAATCATCTCGTTGTCTTCCATTAAACTCCTCGCAGTTTTTTAATCATATGTGTTAGGTTGGAATCTTTTTCGAAGCGTTTTACACCGTCATCTTTTGGTGCAAACTGTCCCCCGTTGTATTGACATCCTCTGAAGTTTACACCGTGTTTACCTGCACGGTACTGGTCTTTAGCGTGTGCGGATTTCTTAGCAAACTTCTGTGGTTGTGGTGTTCTCATCTTGTCCCAAACCTTTCCTGCTTTGTTGTACTCCTTCTCTGCTGCCTTAGCAAAGGCGCGCAGTGAAGGTACACTGTGTTTTAGTTCTGAGCTTATAGCCTCTAGTGAGAAGTAGTCCCCGTCCTTAGCATCCTCAATCAGGTGCTGTGCATGTTCTGGTATCAACTGTTGCACTGTGAGACTGTCTATTAGCTTCTTTAGCCCACTGCTCTGGAGTACGGTCCTTGCGTGCTCCTTGCAGTACATCTCTCTTCGGTTAGATTCACTAGTCATGTCATCGTAAAGGCTAGGGTCATTACTTAGGGAGTTAACTGCGCCCTCTATTTCTTCCCACTTTGCATTTGGTACTAATTGTTGGTATTTAGATAAATGTTCCGGCTTTATGTTACTTAGGTCTTGGCTTAGTAAGTCCCCAACTGGTGGTAGTTCCTTGTTAGGAGTGTTGTGCTGTCGTAAGAATCCCTCAAGGATTCTTCGACTACGGTCAAACTTTAGACGGGCCTTGGTTTTTTTGGAGTACTGGGTTTTCCCTGCGCTGCTATCACTGGCTGGTACGGCATTATTATTGGCCTGGGGTTGGGGTTGACCACCCATCTGTGCATTTTCATATTCACCTATTATATTTTGATAAGCTTGTCTGGACTTTGGTAGTGCACCTGCACTGTTCCAATCTCCATTATGCCCTACAATCTCACCTTGTCCAGAATTTTCTTCTACATTTAAGTTATTTAATGTAGCAAATTGGGCAACGGTGTTTCTCTTTTGCTTGTTTGGATCAAACACCAGCACCTTGGTGGACTTCGCTCCAGGCAGAATAGTCTTGTAATTTATCCCAGCTAGGTCGAACTGTTTTTTAACCGCACCCACATCCGTGTTAGGGTGCTCGATGTGGTACATACTGTCTGGGCCGTTAGGGTTTGGAGTAAAGACCAGCATGGATTTCTTCTGTCCTGAGATACCGTGCCATGCTGCTAAGTACTTTAGCTTTGCTGCATCGGTTCCAATAGGGGCCATGTGCACGATAGATTCTTCTGACCCAACAGGTCCATCATGGATCGCATTCTGTGCAGTAGTCTCTACACCAGCCTTTGCATTGATCTGATTACCTAGTGCACCCTGGGCTAGGTTCTTACCACCGGGTGAGCGTGCGATGGAGTTAGCAAAGGGCTTGTTAGTCCTGGTAGCTGCGGGTGTTCCCGTCATACCACCTGGGGAGGGAGTGAACTGTGCAAACTTGAGTAGTTTCCCAACCTTGCGTTGTTGCACCTTCTCACCTAAAGCCTCTGCTGCACTATTCATCATGGACTTGGTTGTACCTGAAGCAAGGTTAGCTGCCATAAGGTTCACAAAGGTTTCAGCGTACTTGCGTAGTTGTTTAGGTATTAGGTCGTAGATCCTAGTTTCTGGACTAACCCCACCCCTTTTTATTCCTTCAATGAGTTCTTTGAGGCTCTTATGTGCACGACTCTGCGTGCTGCTAGCCTTAGAAGCATTTGGTGAATTTCCGTGTCTTGATTGGGTTTTTGCCATAAAACTGGCAAGCTCTTTATCTTGGTCGGTAGTGCCATGTAAAATCTCCTTACCTATATTTGAAAATTCTTCAACCTTGTCCATGTCTCCCACAGTCATTGTGGTGAGCGCACCCATCATAGTTGTGCCTCTAAATGCTGCATACTCGATTATTCCCTTTAGTCCGCTCCAACCTGAGGCTTGTATATCTGCTGCTTCCCAGTTGTTTTTCTTTTCAGGGGTGTTGTAATAGCCCGAAGCTGGGTGTTGTTCGTTTACTTGGATCTTGTTTAGGATTGCTGCTTGTTCTTCAAACCCCGCAGCAATGAATTTATAATCTGCATCCATTAGCAGGTTATCGTCTTTCTCGTTCCACTTTTGACTAAACTTTCCTTGATTAACACCGTGTCGGTACGACTCCCATACATCTAGAACACCTTTGTCCATTACACCCCAGCACGCTAGTCTGAAGTTCTCTATTTTAGGTCCACCTTCAAATAATGGAGTTCCTAATCCCAATACCTTCTTATCTTCTCCAGTGAGTGCACTAAGGATGGAAGAACCGTATGGAGATTCTTTTTCCTTTGCTAGCTCAGGGTCTAGTTCTATCTTCTGTTTTCTATCAGGGTCTTTTAAGGCCATCCACTTGGCTAGGGGTTTCTTCATACCACCCGCACCGTCTTCCCCATCATCACCACTGGAGGACAAATACAAAGGTGCTGGTTTATTCTTCTCCACCCATTTTATAAGTGCAGCATAGTCCTTATGGTCAGCTTTAGGCTCTTTCTCTTTGTACTCTTCCCACGCATCCCATATATGTAACGCAATGACCATATTAGACTTCACTGAGATGCCTGGGGATGTTGCTGCAAGTACTGCACAGAACCTAGCACTGTCTAGACCATTCCTAAGGAAGGGGGACATTTTTTTTTGTGATGGGTGTTTCTCCCATTGAAGGTAAGCTTCCTTAACTTTATTTGTGATTACTGTAGGGTTGTTGTCCTCATGGTCGGGGCCTTGTCGGTTCTCATGTAAACCAAACATACCGTGGAATAACTTGGCTGAATCGGTGTACCATTTCTTTTTGCTAACCCCAATTGCAGAAGCACCTGCCATGGTGTTGTTACTTAGGGTGCTGTTGTACGCAGCTAATCCATTCACTAGGGCGTTATGGGTCACCTTCATGTCATCATTGCTGAATATCTTGTGTGCAATGTGGTCCTCAGGTAGAACCTGTGCTAACTGTTGTCGGGTTATCCCCGTTTTTAAGTCTCCCCCAACCATTTGTAGTTTTTCAGCAAAGTTAGCTGGATAAGTTTGGGGTGTTCTGCGTTCTGCAAGTGGTTGTGCTTTGTTAGCCTCACGACCAATAGCTTGTAGCCTTGCTGCCTTACTATCCCCTTTAGATGTGCTCTTTATTTTAGAGTTGGCGTATTCCATTGCAGCTTTTTTATCTTGGTGCAATGTGCCAGGTATGTTGTCTCCTAGACTGGTAGCTTTTCTATACCCATTGGGGTCTTGTTTGCGCCATAGGTCTAGTTCTTTTTGTGGAACATTTTGTCCAGACAGGTATTGTTTACCGTTGAGGGTAAACAATCCCGCACCTACATAGTAACCACTATCCCCTTTGACAAAGTCTTCAGGAGACTGTCCAAAGGTTGTTTGTTCTCCGTTGAGCAGTCCCTTATTGCCAGCTATATCATTTACCCTAGGAAGGCTAGGCACCACACTTTTAGGTATGTCGTGGGAGAAACCCTTTCTAATAGCAGCAGGGGAGAACGCGTACTCTTGGGTGAGTTGTTCGATTACATCCTTTTCATGTGCACTTCTATCCACACCCGGTTTTATAATCTCTTCAAAGGACCTTGTAGCTTTTGGGATAGAGTTAGCCTTAGTGCTCTTTGGAAGCTGGGCTAGCCTCTTGTTTCCCTGATCCATGATGTAGGCCCGTTCCTCTGGCTTTAACTTAACACCAGTAACACCTACATGTTTAGGGTCGGTTAATGCACCTGCAATGTTCCCCCTTAACCAACCTGCACGAAGGTTACCCTCATGGTCACCTAGAGGTTTCTTCTCTTCTGGGGGTTTAGCTTTAGCCTTAGGTTTTCCTACCTTAGGTGTTGTCACCTTAGGCACAGCTAATGTCTTAGCTGCAAACTTGAGCGGACGCGGAAAGTTTGCTAGCTTATTGAAGGTTATTACACCCTTTAAATATCTTTGAATATTGGGCATCTTATCTACGCCCTCTAAGGCGTGGAAATAGGGGTTTTCTTTGTGCAGGTGCCTGTTGGTTCGGTTTAGGAGTATTTACGACAGGAACGGGGTTATTAGAGGCCTTAACCGTATCTGCAATGGGGTTAGACTTACTGATGGTTGGCATCTTATTTACACCCTCCACAGGCTTAGGTGGTACTTTAGGTGCTTGTGCTACAGCTTCTTCTGGGTGTTCTGGAACCACCAAGTTCTGGTAGGTCTTTCCAGTTGGTTTTGGTGCTGGTGGTTTTTGTGGTACAGGTGGTGGTTGTGCCACTGGTGGTTGTTGTGGTACTACTGCCTTAGGTGGTTGTGCAGGTGGAACAATACCCGGCTGTTTAGGTACCATAGGACGATCATTCATGTCCTTATTGGGGTTCTTGGGGTTAGGTACCTGCCCAGTAGGTGGTCGAACAGGTCTTGGTATGTTTCCACGCTCCAGGTTGAAGTCGTGCACATACTTCTGCTCACCCGCACCTAGCTTGGTGTAATCGTCCGGTGGTCTGGTGGAACCTTCAGCCTTCATGCGCGCATTGTTTTTAGCTTGGAACTCTGCCATTGCCGTGTTCTGCTCTGGGGATAGACTGCTCCCAGTTGGTGCAACTTTTGCAGGTGCTTGGTTGTTTAGAGATCCGTCAGGGCGTATTACACCTTGTTCCCGCATCTTTGCAAGGAAGGGATCACCTGAACCTGGAGTACCGTTCCATTGACCCGGTGCAAATGTGCCACCTTGTGGTGCAGGGGGTGGGGTTGTCTTTGTAACAGGGGCAGGTGTAGGTGCTGCAAGTGGTGCTTGTGGAACCCCAGTAGGTCCATTCTGTTTCACTAGTTGTGCGGATCGTTGTCCATTGGCAGCGTAGTTTGCACCACCTTGATCCATGGAGTTGGGTGCCCAACCATTAGCAGCTTCTGTACGCCTTCTATCACCACTGATATCAACAGGCCTAGAAGGGTTGATGGTGTTAACCCTAGAGTTCTGCACACCACCGTTAGCACCTTCGCGTTTTATATCGGCCATCACACTATTGTGTTCAGCGTGTTGACTAGCTGTACTCTGTTGTGGAGCACTAGGTTGTTGCCCTTGTAGTCTAGCTTGGGCATGGGCGAAGCCCGGCCCTGCGCCCCTAGCCACAACATCCTGATCTACATAGTTCTGCACATTCTGCTGTTGTTGTGGAAGCCCTCCCATTTTAGGGGTAGGGTTGTTCTGATGCCACTTGTGCTGTGCATCCTGACCAGCAGGTGTGGTAGGGTTATTGTAGATCTGTTGACCCGCAATATTCGCACCATGTTGGCGTATATTCTGGGTATGCTGTGCTAGTTGCTGACCTTCTCCTACATTGCCTAGTGCATTACTCGTAGGAAGTTTCCCAACATCGCCTAGTTTAGATGCCATTGTATTTTCCTTAGTTGTTAGCAGGGGCCTGAAGAACCGTCTTTTCGCTTACCCCAGTTAGGCATGTTTGTGTTAGTGCCTGATGGGATTGAACCACTACCAGCTTCGTACTCTAGTTTTTTAACACGAGCAAATCCTGGCCCAAGTCTACGATCTATTTCACTTTTATCGTAATCTTCTCTAACTGTTTGCCCAGCGTGCTCATTTTTGTGTTTCCTTGAACCACGCTTAACTAACTCCGCTCGTTTTTTTTGCACGGCTGGGTCAAAGTTTCCCATGTGGTGCCCGTAAGGTGTGGAGTACTCGTTATTTCGTCTTTGGGCTACCTTTTTTACAGGGCCACCTTTATTGCGTTTACCCTCGGTATCGCCCTTGATTTGGTGACTCTTGTGTTTATCTTTTTTAGATTCTTCCATTGTAAAACTCCTAAGGTTGTAAATAGAACACGCAGTATTAGTATTTCACACAAGGGCAGGGGGCATTAAGCCCCCGCTCCTTGTGCCCCATCCATTGGAGGTTGAGCCGTTTCTGCACCTTGTTCAGGCATAGGCCCCGGTTGCCCCTGTTGGGGCACCCCTGTAGGCTGGCTACCCATTGTGGATGGGTTTAGTGGCATATTTTGTGCTAGTATCGCGTGACCGGGTTGTGGTCGGCTCAAGCCTAGAATAGCCCTAAGTTCATCCTCGTCTAATGTTCCACCCATGTTGTAAAAGGCTTGTGCTGCCTCTAGTGTGTCCTTGGCATTAGGCTTGTCTATGTCGAACACAAACTTCATCTGGGGCATTCCAGGGAAGTTGTATTTCTGCAACACAGATACTATTTCGTGTGTAATGGTTTCGGCTAGGTTGTTCGCATCGTAGCGCACCATTCTGGAGTGCACATCGCCTAGTGTTTCAGCCTCTCCACCCGTCATGTCATTGTCATCAGCACCATGTATAAACCGTCTAATCTGCTGATCAAAGTACTGGGTGATTAGGTCGTATAGTAGTTGTGCCCCTGCGGGAGAAGGGTCGATTCTTTCGATCCCTGGACCCGCAGTAGAATTATCTCTGTATCTTGGGAACAGGATGGTGTTGTTTCGCATCTGTTCTTCAGCGCACTGTTTAACTTCTGCTAGGGACTGTGGGTTCCCAGCTTCGAAGTAGTACACTGTCAAACCACCTGCACCAATGCGCTCAAGGTAGTCCATTAAAAAGGTCAAAACTTGTGACCTTAGATACCACAACCAATAAATTTTACTGCGTATACCCACACCATGAATACCACCAGCTAGTTCGCCCTCATAGAAGTCAGCATCTTCTGGTTCATGTTTGTGGATTACAATTTGTTCCCGTTCAGCAGGGTCAAAGAAGTGCGCTCTACCACGATCTGTGATTGCCCATGTACCATCAAAGGTGGCGTGCACTAGTATTCCAGCTTGGCCCGAATACCTGAAGACTAGCTTGTCTCCGTTCACAGGCTTGAAATCTTTAATCAACATTCTGCGTTTCTGTGTGGAGTAGTCCCACTCGTAGTTTAATTGCACCGCGTACCTACCATAGAACATAGCCTCCAGCAAATGCATAAGCATTTGCTGCCATCTAGGTGTAGCCTTGAGTATGTCGGTTAGTTCTTTAGCAGCTTCTGTTTGTGCAGTGTCTTCTGGATTAGATGGGTCTAAATGCCATGAGAGTTGTGCAGTAGGCATCTGTCTGGACCTGATGGACTCCATAATCACTGGGTCCCTGCGCATGGCTAATGTGTTCTTAGCACTATGGCGCAGTGCCTCATCAAAGGTGTATCTGTAGGTTCTAGATGCCCAGTTGACCACCTGGGAGAATGTCATAAAATGTGGTAGCGGTTGCCCACCATCACCAGGAACACGACCTTCTTTAATAGGTGCTTCTGGGAAGTCATACCCTTTTTCTTGGGGTATTTGTGCAAACGGGTCTGGGATTACATCCTCTTTAGCCATAATGTGAACCCCCACCTTTTAAGTAGGGGTTATCTCTAGGTATACCTAAACCGGAAGGGTACAATAACCACCTATTAAGGATAACAGTAGTCGTAATATAGTCAAGACTATTTTACGATGCTACTAAATTCAGTTGTTTACTTTGTTACAATATGTCATAATATACACCTATACTTTAAAAGGATGACATAAATGCGTAGCAAATATTTTATGGAAGACCCCTCAGTTATTTCTTTCTCCGGTGGAAGGACATCAGGGTTCATGTTGTTTAATGTTCTGGAAGCGCATGAAGGCGTTCTTCCAGAACACATTAAAGTGGTGTTTTGCAACACCGGGCTAGAACATCCTAAAACTCTAGACTTTGTGCAGAAGTGCGCGGATGAGTGGAAGATTGAAATTACTTGGTTGGAGTATGTTGGTAAGAAGGTTGAGCCTAGGTATAAGGTGACTAACCATAAAGAAGCATCTAGAAATGGCGAACCTTTTGGGATTCTTATTGATGAACGCCAGTATCTACCTAACCCAGTTGCTAGGTTTTGCACAGTTGAGTTGAAAATAAGGCTTTTAGATAGGTATATGAGGGATGTTTACGGAGATACATTTAAACGACATAACCAACTTATTGGGTTACGCTACGATGAACCTAGAAGAGTAGCAAACATTAGGAAGAACACTAGGCGAAATCCTGCTCTAACTCCAATGAACGATGCTAAACACACCCTTCCCGATGTAATGTCATTTTGGAATAAACAATCTTTTGATTTGGGAATACCTCAGCACCAGGGTAACTGCCAAGGGTGTTTTTTGAAATCTAGATACAGACTAGATCTTGTTGCCAAGGAAACCCCAGAAGCTCTGGACTGGTGGATAGCGCAAGAAGCTAAGGTGATTGGTTCCGCTGTTGCAAAGAACCACACTTTTAGAAAAGATCGCCCCAGCTATGAGAATGTAATCAAACAATCAAAAATGCAACTACAGATGTTTCCCGATTTTGATGATACCGTTTCCTGCAATTGCACAGACTAAAGGACTAACATGGACGATAAGCTAATGGAAGTCCTAGAACGCATTGAAACTGCGTTCAGGACTTCTAAACCATTTATACAACTACAAGATGCACTAGTGCTGTACAAATATATACTAGATCTACATGCAAATAGCAGAAAACCAAATAAGTAGGCTTGCCAATTTTTCCAATTTTTCTAAAATGCAAATAAGTAGATGGGTCTAATTTTAATTTTTGTAAATTCTAGGTACCCCCCCTGTGGTCCCCCCCTAGTCAGTTTTCGTCACTTTTCGTCACATTTCGCCGTACTCGTATATTAATACTAGATCTATCTCTAATAGGATAGTAAATAAAATAATAGTCTACTTAGCAGGGTGTTAATAGATGTATTTATATATAAATAATTAAAGATAAACTTAGGTGTAATATGCCCACAAATAATTATAAATATATTGCACCTAAGTTAGTCTCTAATGTGCGGGGATATCACCAAACACCTATAAACATAGGCTTTGGTGCATAATAGTATATTAAATATATTAAGACTAGTTATGTGCGTAATTACATTAGCCGAATATCTTGCGCACTGGCACCGATTGTTTTAAGTCTAGTCCGAACATGCCATTGAAATTAGTTTTTCGAATTGAATAGTCTACTTGCTCTGTCTTAATTAGCTCAGTTGGTTTAACCCACATTGGAGATATACTTTGTCCGGCTAATGTTACAAGACACATCCCCATTGACACAGTGCGATCATCATGCAACAGATATGTATGATCAAACCTATATGCACTCCCGCTTGTCTTAATTATGAGGGCAGCTAATTCATCTGGTAAACAT
>Ga0209829_10001298_pt1 | contig 20657 bp, 26 predicted proteins | sample C_140205_EF_Meta_FD_187311 | JGI IMG/M metagenome (GOLD analysis project Ga0209829, IMG submission 187311) | Freshwater microbial communities from Lake Croche, Canada to study carbon cycling - C_140205_EF_MetaG (SPAdes) (version 2) | ecosystem: Environmental > Aquatic > Freshwater > Lake...
AGCGCGAAATATCGATGAATTGAAAGCGGGGTGCCTTTTGGCGTATGCCTTCAAAAAAAGATAATCAGAACCTGATCAAGAGATCTCCGGGCACTGACAACAGCATGGATGTGCTTGTGCGCTCCATCTATGAAGTCGCCCTTGATCCGGGCCATATTCGGGAGGTCCTCGGCGATATCAGGACCCACCTCGGGGCTAGTGCCTTTAGCATGTTCAATCTGGACGGCTCACCGGGCCATCCAGCCGTGACGACCGATGGCCTTTCAGACTCATGGCTGAACGACTACGAAACGCATTGGTGGCAACACGATGTCTGGGTTCAATCTGCCCATCAGCAAAACCTCATCACCGGAGGAACGACGGTGATAGGCGCCCAACTCATCGAACGAAGAGATCTCATCAAAACACCTTGGCACAACGAAGGGCTAGCCCCTAATAATATCGGCGATGTTCTCTGCACATCGCTGTGGCAGGAAGGGGTACCCTCACCAAGAATGGCGCTCTCGTTCTATCGCCCCCTTGAATCGGTCGATTTTGGGGACCAAGAACGACAACTCTTGGGGCGTCTTGCGACCCATCTGACGCAGGCTCTGAAATTCGCCGAGACCCTGGATCTCTTTCATCAAAATAAGGCGATTAACGATGCCTTGATGAACAACACACCCCATGCGGTGTTTCTTCTCAGCAAGGACAAGCGCATCCTCTTCATGAATCCGGTGGCCGAAGCATCCCTTCAACAGGGCTCCATTCAGGTCGGCTTGAAGAATGAACGCCTCCTAACAGTGGGCCTTGATTCCGCCCCATCGCTTGATGAGGCCTTTCAATGGGTGGACCGAGGATTGATGGCGCCGATGGTCTTTATTGCGGGGCATGGGCCTTTAGGGCCCCGCATGGGATCGGCGAAGCTCCTTCCGATTAGCGATAGGGCCGGCGCTTCTCTCCATCACGCCTTTCCGCGCTATCTTCTGATCGTTGATACCCAGCCCCCTCATGATGAGAGAGCGCTTCACCTTTTTGGGTGTCTTTTCAAGCTGACTCCGGCCGAACAGCGGATCCTCCGAGAGATTCTGGAAGATAAAAGCCCCTCAAACATCGCAGAAACCCTTGGAACCACCCTCCCGACGGTTCGGACCCATATCCAAAGAATTCTTCAAAAAACAGGCGTCAGGCGCATCACAGACCTCGTCCACCGGGTCAGTCAAATTCGCCTCAGTCTTTGAGATTTAAGCGAACTTCGGGACATAAGATTCGGGTGGTATTCTTTCGGGGCCTGAAAGACTTCTTGATGGAAAAGGCCCCGCCATTCCTGAGGGATCCTCCTACTGCCTGACAGACCCATGAGAAACCAACATTTTACGCTCCGTGCCATCACTGAAAAGCCAGCGCAACACCATCGGCTCGCCATCGCCCTCATGCTCTTAACCGGGCTTCTGGGAACAGGCTGCGCCGCCAACACCCCAAAGCAGGGCCTCGCCGAAAAAACCCAACCCTACTATCAAGACGCCCAACTTTGCAGAGCCAAAAGTCCCGACAAGGCGTTACCACCCGGTGAGGATCCCGCCGCTCATGTTGATCAAGCCGCCTATCTAAAATGCATGAAGCAGGCAGGCTATCAACAAGAAGCAAACACCGATCCCTTACTCGCGGCTCTGAAGCGCTGCCAAAAGGAAGGGACAAAAACGGTCTCTGCGAGCGGCGAACAGGGGCAATTGCCGCCGACGCCAACGGCCGTTAGAAGCTGCCTTAAGAGCCGAGGGTTTCCAAGTACGGGCGAGGCACCTGCCGCCAAAACCCCTTCGATGAATGGCTCTCAAAAGCGGCTCGAAGGACCTGAACCGCCCCCATCCAAGGGCTCCGTTCAAACGGTCATCATTCCGAAAAGGATTCCAGGCGTTCAGTAGTCCCATGGACGATCCTACCAGCTGCTCCCTCCATCACAACGACTATAATCGGGTGGTCATGGCGCATGGCGGGGGTGGACGGCTGATGCAACAGCTGATTGAAACCTTGATCGGCCCCCTCTTTAGGAATCCGCATCAGGAGCTTTGCCATGACAGCGCAATAGTCCCCTTGGGCCAAGAGCGCCTGGCCTTTACGACTGATTCCTTTGTCGTCAAACCCTTATTCTTTAACGGGGGAGATATCGGAAAAATCGCCGTCCTCGGCACCGTCAACGACCTGGCCATGGCCGGCGCTCAGCCCCTCTACCTCTCAGTCGGCCTGATTCTAGAGGAGGGCCTCCCCCTTCAAGACTTAGAGCGGATTCTCATGTCCATGGCCTGCACGGCTAAAGCCGCCGGCGTTCATCTGGTCACCGGGGACACCAAGGTGGTTGAACACGGCTCTGGGGATGGACTTTATATCAATACCTCAGGTATCGGCTCGCTCAGAGCCGGAATCCCACCGATTCATCCCAAGGCGATTGCCGTCGGCGATGCCGTCCTGATCAGTGGCGATATTGGCCGCCATGGCCTTGCGATCCTCGCCGCACGCGAGCATTTAAGCCTTGAGAGCGACATTCAATCTGACTTGAGGGACCTTTCTCGGATGGTCAGGGCGCTCCTGGATGCGGGTATCTCCATTCACTGCCTTCGAGATCTGACTCGAGGAGGCCTTGCGAGTGCGCTGATCGAAATCGCTGAAACGGCGGGGGTTCAGGTCGTGATCGAGGACACCGAGATCCCTATAAATCCTGACGTTGAGGAAGCCCTTGAGCTTCTCGGCTTTGACCCCCTCTTTGTCGCTAATGAGGGCTGTTTTGCGCTTTTCTTGGCAGCTAAAGAAGCCCCAAGGGCCCTTGAAATCCTAAAGCTGCATCCAGAAGGGGTGGATGCTCGACAGATTGGATCGGTGACAGGATTAAAGCCTCAAGGCCAAGTTCTTGCGAGAACGGCCTTTGGAACCGAGCGGATGCTGACCCGACTCAGCGGCGAACAACTCCCAAGAATCTGCTGACCATGAGGGATTAGCCGAGTAAGCCCTCGATCAAGGCATGCTGGGCGTTCGACTGATGGAACATCTTGAGGCGGCTAGCAAGGACGACCGCCCGGAGTTCATCGAGAGCCTGATCAAAGACATCGTTGATAATCAGGTAATCATATTCCCCATAGTGGGACATCTCAGAAATAGCATCGGCCATCCGTCGACGAATAGTCTCGAGATCATCCTGTCCCCGCCCGCTGAGCCTTAATTCCAGAGAATCCCTCGAAGGCGGGAGGACGAATATGGTCTGGCAAGCTGGCATCAAACCTCGGATCTGCCGGGCTCCTTGCCAATCGATTTCAAGGATGACATCTTTTCCTTCTTGGAGCGCCGCCTCCACAGTGGCCTTGGCCGTCCCATAGTGGTTATCAAATACCCGTGCATGTTCTAGAAATGCGGCCTCAGCCACCATCTCACCAAAGTCTTCCTGGCTGACGAAGACATAGTCACGGCCATCAACCTCTCCCGGGCGCTGGGTCCTCGTCGTATGAGAGACTGAGACCACAATGCCATCGAGTGACTTCAGCAGCTCTTTCACCAAGCTCGTCTTCCCCGCGCCTGAGGGCGCTGAGATGATGAATAAAGTGCCTTGTCGGTGTGAATTCGTCATGATGCTTCCCCGAAGTTCAAATCAAAGACCACTTGCCCCTGAAGGAGCGTCGCCATAACCCGTCCCTTGAGCGTTTGCCCCCAATAGGGCGTGTTCCCCCCAAGGCTTCGCCAAGTCGAATCGTCAAGGATCCATTCCCGTTCGGGATCAAAGATCGTAATATCAGCCAGCGACCCCGGTGCCAAGGTCCCCGCACTGAGACCCAACACCTCCGCCGGTGATTGGGTCAGTGATTGAATGGCCCTAGGCAGCGTCATCACACCTTCCCGAACCAAAGCCAAGGTCAAGGGTAACAACGTCTCAAGGCCGGCTATTCCAGGTTCTGTCGCGGGAAAGGCATCGAGCTTCGCATCCGGCTCATGGGGTTGATGATCCGAGCAAAGGCTACCGATCACCCCCTCTTTAACCGCCACCCTCAAAGCCTCTAAATCCTCTCGTGTCCTTAAGGGCGGGGAGAGATGGTAGGCGGCATCAAATCCCTCTAGCGCTTCCTCTGACAGATGCAATTGGTGAACGGCTACATCGGCCGTCACCGGAAACCCTTTTTCCTGGGCGCGCCAAATCGAGCGCATCGCCCGCGCACTGCTGATCTGAGCAAAGTGGACCCGGGCTCCGGTTTGTTCGATCAGGGCTAACACTTGGGCGACCGCCACCGTCTCCGCCGCGTAGGGAATGCCTTTAAGTCCCATGCGGGCAGCGACCGGCCCCTCATGCGCGCAGCCCCCATCTTTGAGATCTGGATCTTCGGGCCGAACGATCACCAGAAGATCATGGCTGGCGGCATATTCAAGCGAGCGTCTTAACACCAAGGTATTGGCGACTGGATGGTGCGCGTTGCTGACCGCCTTGCAGCCCGCGGCCTTCAGCGCACTCATTTCACTCAAATCCTGCCCCTTGAGACCTCGGGTTAGAGCGCCCACCGGATGCAGCCGAACCAAGCCCCCCGCCTTCGCGCGATCGAAGAGCCATTGAACCACCGCCGGGGTATCCACCACCGGGAGAGTATCCGGCGGAATCACGAGGGTGGTAACGCCCCCTGCAATCGCCGCCAGGCTCTCACTTCGAATGGTTGCCTTATGTTCAAGCCCTGGCTCCCTGAGGCGTGCACTGAGGTCAACGAAGCCAGGGCTGACCACACACCCTTGCGCTTCAAGGCAACGGTTCGGGGTAAACCCATCGGGCGCCTGGCCTAAGGCCTGAACAACACCGTCTGCAATGAAAAGATCAGTGACCTCATCGAACCCTTGCGCGGGGTCAATCACCCGGCCGCCTCGAATTTTAAGCTTCAAGGTCATGCCACTCCCCCGGCACCCTGGTGATGCATGGCCATCGACATCACCGCCATGCGGATGGCGATGCCATGGCTGACCTGTTGAAGAATCACCGACCGTTCGCCATCAGCGACCTTGGAGTCGATTTCAACCCCGCGATTGATGGGGCCTGGATGCATCACCATGACATCAGGCGCCGCTTGCTCCAAACGCCCTTCAGTCAACCCAAAACTTGCATAATATTCATGTTCACTGGGGATGAAAGCGCCCGTCATCCGCTCCCTTTGGAGTCTCAGCATGATGACCACATCGACCCCTCGAAGTCCTTCAGCCAGATCATGAAACACGGTCACGCCTAAGGATTGGATGTCGGCTGGAATCAAGGTCCTGGGGCCCACCACCCGAATCTCCTCAGCGCCCAAGATCTTCAAGGCCGCTATTTCGGAGCGAGCCACCCGAGAATGGAGGATATCCCCAACAATAGCCACCTTAAGACGATGGAAATCGCCCTTGTGCTTTCGAATGGTATAGACATCTAGCATGGCTTGGGTCGGGTGCGCATGCCGGCCGTCACCGGCGTTGATCACACTGATGTGCGGTGCTACGTGCCGTGCGATGAAATGAGCTGCCCCACTTTGCGCGTGGCGGACCACAAACATATCGACGTGCATCGCCTCAATATTTCTGATGGTATCCAGCAGACTCTCCCCCTTAGTGGTGGCCGACGTCTCGATATTGACATTAAGCACATCCGCCGAGAGACGCTTGGCCGCGAGTTCGAAAGTTGTCCTGGTTCTCGTGCTGGTCTCAAAGAAAAGGTTGACGATGGTTTTGCCGCGAAGGAGCGGCACCTTCTTCACGGTCTGCTCGGTGACGCTTGCAAAGGAGTCTGCCGTATCCATGATCAATTCAAGAAAGGCACGATCAAGGCCCTCCACCGTCAAAAAATGGCGGAGTTTGCCATCCGGGCCTCTTTGAAGGGTGTCTTTTTTAGCCGTCATCGGATCATACCGTGTGCATCGAGAGCTTAAGGGAATTGGGCCCCATCAACTTGATGCGCTGACCTTTCGAGAGAGTCAAGGCGCCACCTCGGCAATCAGGTCGCAAGGGGATCTCACGGCCATTTCGCTCGAGAAGAACCCCCAGCACCACGGCCGAGGGACGCCCATAATCAAAAATCTCATTCAGCGCAGCACGCACCGTTCGGCCGGTATAAAAAACATCATCGATCAGAAGAATCGGCCGGCCGTCCACCTTGAAGGACATCTGGCTTGTTTGAACCTTAGGGTGCATGCCGATCCTTGAGAAATCATCCCGGTAAAACGAGATATCAAGCTTCCCCAAAGGCTCCTTGATCTCAAGCCGGCGATGCAAGGCTTCAGCAATCCAGGCACCCCCACTGTGGATGCCGATCATCAAGGGATTTTCAAGCGCGCGCCGCTCGATTTCAAGTCGAAGTGCTTCCTCGAGCGTCTCCAGTAAATCCTCGACCTTGGGGACATCAATCATCAAGGGATCCTCTAGGAGCCGTGTGATCAAGCCAGGTCTGAAGAATCAGCTGGGCTGCGATTTCATCCTTGACGTCACGGAAGGCCACCGACTTTCGGTGGCCTTGGGTGTAAAAGAGCGTTTGCGATTCCCGGGTCGAGAGCGCTTCATCCATGATGTGGACGGGGCGCTGGTAGCGCCTCTCAAGATCTCGGCAAAAGGTCTTGATGAGATCAATCACGGGATTTTTCTCAGTGGTTTCGACAATTGGAAAGGGCACTCCAACGACAAAGGCGACCGGCTCCCAGGCATCGACCAATCGGCCAACGCCGCGCCATAAAACCTCTGGGGTATGAGATCTGATGGTCTCCAGGGCCCTCGCGGTGCCGGTAATGCGCTGCCCAACCGCCACACCCGTCTTCTTTTCACCGAAGTCGAAACCGAGAAAGGTGGCGTAGGCCGCATCCTGTGTGGACATCGCCTCAGCCATGACCCGGCTGCATCGTTAAAAGACCGATATCAATGCCCAACTGCTCCGCTGCAGCGCGCCACCTTAAAGCCGCTGGCCGGTTAAAAATAATAGACTGCTCGGCCTCGGTATTGAGCCAGGAATTCTGGCCCATCTCCGCCTCAAGTTGCCCTTTACCCCAGCCGGCGTAACCTAAGGCCAAGAGCATGTGCGAAGGCCCTTCGCCAAGACTTAGGGCCTCAAGAATATCCCTCGATGTCGTCAGGGCCAAGGTCTGTGAAATTTTCAAGGTTGAATTCCACTCGCGCCCCGCTTCATGGAGGACAAACCCTCGCTCCGGCTGCACTGGGCCTCCGAAATAGACGGGCATTTGAGCGAATTCATCCTTGCTGGAGGTGATGCCCATCTGTTCAAGAACATCACCCACCGTGAGATCCGAGGGGCGATTGATGATAATCCCAAGGGCACCTTCCTCATTGTGCTGGCAGAGATAGGTGACGGTTTTTGAAAAAAAAGGATCCTCAAGCCCTGGCATTGCGATCAGGAACTGGTTGGTGAGGTTGGCGGTGACTTCAATCATGGGTCATAGTATCGGTTCTGAAACCCCGGGCGCGCAAGCGCCGCCATCACCTAGCAATAAAAGACCCACGCTCTCACTCAGCACCTCGCGTTTCAAGGTGGTCTTGCCCATCAAAGCGCCAGGTCCTCGTGATCACCAAGATATCCACCTCGCTCAAGATATCGGGGGGAAGGGGGGCGAAAGGCGCGGCCATTCTGACAATCTCCCTCGCGGCCTGATCAAGGACCTCATGGCCTGAAGAGGTCTGAACTTGCGCTGAATAGAGACTGCCATCGGGGCGGATCCCCACCGCCATGACCAGAACGCCTGAAAGCTTCTCTTTTCGAGCTGCTTCCGGGAAATTAAGGTTCCCGACCCGCTCGACCTTCTCATGCCAAGCCGCTTCATAAGCCGCCACAACCGGCTGATGCGCCCTGACCGCCGAGGTATAGACGATTTTTTTCTGATTGAAATCACGCGTCTTGTCTCGGGTGATCCCCGCCGTCACCTCGGCAATCTGCTGACTCAAAAGCCCTCTTGAAAAAACGGGGCGCTTTACCTCACTCGGGGGTTCGAGGGATGTTGAAGGAGATGGCGGCTGGCCAGAAGACGGCCTTGGAACCTTTATAGAAGCGCCCTTATTTTCTAGGGGGGATGGGGCCTTTGGCTTGGGGGGGGCAGGTGGCCCTTTCGGAGCTAAAGCCTCTGCCCTTTGGCGGGCAGGGGGGGCTGGTGTGGCAATCAATTCAAGGGTCATGGCTTGACGTCTCGGAGGAGGTGCTTCCCTCATAAAGTAGACCCCTGAGAGGATCAAGGCATGAAGCGCCAGCGCGACCAGGAGCGCTATGAAAAAACGAGACCTTGAAGGCATATCTGAATTCAGTGGCGCTCCTTGAGAAGCGCCTCGATGGCATTAAGCAGATCGCCAGCGATATTGAGGTCAAACTGGCGATCCAGTTCCTGAATACCGGTTGGACTGGTGACATTGATTTCGGTCAGCGACCCACCGATGACATCAAGCCCCACGAAAATCAGCCCTCGCCGGCGAAGTTCAGGTCCTATCGCCTCGGCAATTTCGCGATCCCTTTCGGTGAGGGGCCTTCCCTCCGCACGGGCACCTGCGGCAAGGTTGCCTCGGCTTTCACCTGGCTGAGGAATCCGAGCGAGCGCATAAGGCACCGGGACCCCATTGACGATCAATATCCGCTTATCCCCATCAACAATCTCGGGAAGATAGCGCTGAGCCATCACGAAGCGCTGATTGTGCTCGGTCATCGTTTCAAGAATGACGCTTAGATTGGGATCTTGTTGAGCCACCCTGAAGATCGAGGCACCGCCCATGCCATCGAGGGGCTTTAGAACGATTTCACCCTGCTCTACAAGAAAGCTTCGGAGCCTTTGCGCGTTTCGGGTCACCAAGGTCGGTGCGCAAAACTCCTGAAACCAGGCGGTAAAAAGTTTTTCATTCGCATCTCGAAGCGACTGAGGCTTATTCACCACCAAAGTTCCAAGAGACTCCGCCCGCTCAAGGAGATAGGTCACATAGACATACTCTTGATTAAAGGGGGGGTCTTTCCGCATCAAGATCACATCCAGGGAATCGAGCGGTGCGTCCTCATCCTTAAGAAATCTAAACCAGCCCTGATCCTTTTTTTCGACATCAAGAGTCCGCATCCTACCGAAGGTGCGGCCATCTCGAAGATAAAGATCGCTCACCTCCATGTAGCGGAGGTCATAGCCACGGGCCTTCGCTTCCAGCAACATGGCAAAGCTTGAATCTTTGGAGATTTTGATGGTATCGATAGGATCCATGACGATCCCAAGTTTCACGGTCATGCGCGGTATCCGAAGAGAGATGGGGGCGATCACTTGACTTTACCTAGGGGAATGCCTTATAAAGTTTGGCTTTTCCTTACCCAGCCAGGCGAACCGAGGTTCATCCATGTCCAGAATATGCCAAGTGACGGGCAAGGGCCGTATTGTAGGCCATAACGTCTCTCACGCTAACAACAAGACCAAGCGCGTCTTCAACCCGAACCTTCATGAACATCGGTTCTGGGTTGAATCTGAAAATCGGTTCGTCCGTTTGAAGGTGTCCTGTCAGGGCCTTCGTACGATCGACAAGAAGGGCATTGATGCCGTCCTTGCCGATATCCGTAAACGCGGCGATAACGTCTGATCGAGGAATCACTATGCGCGACAAGATCAAACTGGTATCGAGCGCCGGCACCGGCCACTTCTATACCACGACCAAAAACAAAAAGAACATGCCTGAAAAGATGGAGATCAAAAAATTTGATCCCGTGGTCCGTCAGCATGTGACTTACAAAGAAGGCAAGATCAAGTAAGGTCATAACGACCTCCAAGATCCAATGGCCCACCGTTGTTCGATGCGCCCGGGATTATTGCCTCACACTTTGCGTCCTAGAATAATCTCTTGGGGATCCCGCCTCTGGCGGGCTCTTCGACGGATAACAGGTGACGATGCCTATACCCGCTATCTCACTCATTTTGAGAGCCATCATGCTGGGGATGGGACGTCGCCCCTAAGCCAGAAAGCCTTCACCGCCCAGGAACTCGAAAGGCGCTGGAACGGCATCAAGCGTTGCTGCTAGGAAAGCCCCTCATACAGCCCCAGCCTTTTTGAACTCAGAGGCTCAGGGTCTTCGCGTTGATGGCCATCATCGAAAGCATTTCCTCATCAGGGAAATCGGCCCTGACATCTTGAGGCTTGCTACAATACCCTCATGAAGCACCGGATTGACCCCAAAATTGATTGTGTTTTCAAGGCCCTCCTTGGCGCCGAAGAGAACCGAAATTTGTTGGTGCATTTCCTGAATGCCGTTCTCGCCCTGGAGCTTAAAGCCCCTGTAGTTGATGTCGAAATCTTAAATCCCTACAACGAGCGGGAGTTCGTTCTCGACAAGCTGAGCATCGTGGATGTGAAGGCAAGGGACCGGGAAGGACGCCTATTCCAGGTCGAGATCCAGTTGGTGCAATATGGTCATCTCCCCTCGAGAATGATCTACAGTTGGGCCGATATTTACAGCCAGCAATTAAAGAGCGGCGATGGTTACGATCTTTTAAAACCGACCTACTCTATTTGGCTCTTAGATGACACACTTGTGACCAGCGATAAGGACTATGTCCACAGCTATAAGCTAAGGGATAACAGAGGCCAAACCCTTTTCGACCATGGCGGCATCTGGCTTTTTGAAATAGAAAAGTTTAGTGCCCAACAGATTGCCAACGAGGAACAACGTTGGCTCAGATTCCTCAAAGAAGGTGAGCGGCTGGATGATCAGTCACTGCCTGCCTGGATGTCCACTCAAGAGATGGAACAAGCCATGAGTACCCTCAGAAAATTTTCGGAGAAAGAGCGTGATTACCACGCATATCAAGGCCGTCAGAACTTCCTTCGGGAGCAACGAACCATCCAGAAAGAATTAGAGACGGCACTCACTGAAAACCAAGAGCTTCTGACTGAAAAGGAAGCAGCCACGGCGGAAAAGGAAGCAGCCGTGGCGGAAAAGCAAGCAGCCGTAGCGGAGAAGGAAACAGCCGTGGCGGAAAAGCAAGCAGCCCTAGCGGAGAAGGAAACAGCCGTGGCGGAAAAGCAAGAGGCTCTGTCGGAGGTCGCTCGCCTTAAGGCTCTCTTGGAGCAACAAGGCACCTCGCACTAAGGCTCGGCAATACCCCCGTATCGCTATACCCGAAAGAGGGGTCCCGTGGCCTCAGAGTCCAAAAAGAAGGTGAGCGGCTGGATGATCAGTCACTGCCTGCCTGGATGTCCACTCAAGAGATGGAGCAAGCCATGAGTACCCTCAGAAAATTTTCGGAGAAAGAGCGTGATTACCACGCATATCAAGGCCGTCAGAACTTCCTTCGGGAGCAACGAACCATCCAGAAAGAATTAGAGACGGCACTCACTGAAAACCAAGAGCTTCTGACTGAAAAGGAAGCAGCCACGGCGGAAAAGCAAGCAGCCGTGGCGGAGAAGCAAGTAGCCGTAGCGGAAAAGCAAGTAGCCGTAGCGGAAAAGCAAGCAGCCGTGACGGAGAAGCAAGAGGCTCTGTCGGAAATCGCTCGCCTCAAGGCTCTCTTGGAATAGCAATACGAATCTCATCCCATCTCAGCGTGGGAACGTTTACCCAAGCCACTTAACAATGACTGTAGCTCCAATTTCCTCCGCTTCCGGTTTCGTCATCTACCGGCGACTCCTTCGCTATACCCTCCCACACTGGAAAAGGTTCATCCTAGCCATCGCCTCCATGGTGATCTATTCGGCCATGGGGCCCCTCTTTGCCAAGCTTATTCAGCCTCTGATCGATGGAAGTCTGGTTCAGAACAACCCGGCCACGCTCCGCATAGCCCCCTTCCTCCTCATCGGCCTCTCGATCGTTCGGGGGCTCGCAGGCTTTGGCAGTGACTACTTTTCTGGCTGGATTACTCGACGGGTGGTGACCGACCTTCGGGAGGACATGTTCACCCAGTTTCTTCACCTACCCTCAGCCACCTACGATCGTTCCTCCTCCGGCGAAATGATGTCGCAACTGCTCTTCAATACCGAGCAGGTCGCAGAATCACTGACCAATGGCCTCATGGGCATCTTTAGAGACGGGCTCACCATCGTGGGGCTTATCGCCTTGATGGCTTATGAAAATTTGACCCTTTCTATGGTCATGTTGGTCGTTGGCCCTCTCCTTGGCATCAGTGTCAGCACCATCAGCCGAAGCTTTCGAACCATCAGTGGCCGTATTCAAGAATCGATGGGGCATGTCGGCAACGTCGCTCAAGAAGCCATTGATGCCCAGCGCATCGTCAAGGTATTCAACGGCCGGCCTTATGAATCGAAGAAGTTCCATCAGGAAAATGAGCGGAATTTCAGCCGCTACCTCAAACGTATCGCGACAGAAGCCGGTGCCGGATCCTTGATCCAGCTGATCTATATCTCAGGTTTTGCCGCTGTTCTATATGTGGTCTCTCTTGAAAGCGTCAGGGCGACTATCACCCCTGGGAGCCTCATCGCCTTCATCGCCGCCATGTCGATGCTGATGAGCCCTATTAAGCGGGTGGCCAACCTCGCCAATGTCCTTCAGCGTGGCATAGCCGCAGGCGCCAGCATCTTTGAGCTCCTCGACTCAGAACGAGAGCAAGATCAGGGTCATCAGACCCTCAAAACCATCCAGGACGACATTGAATTTAGGGAGGTTCGCCTCACTTACAGCGCCGAGGGTGACCTTGTTCTTAAGGGGATCAATCTCATCATTCCGAAAGGTAAAACCATTGCTCTTGTGGGCCACTCCGGCAGCGGCAAAACCTCGTTGATCAGGCTGTTGCCAAGACTCTATGACCCGACATCCGGTGATATCTTCATCGATGGCATGAACCTTCAAGCCATCACCCTCGATAGTCTTCGTCACCAAATGGCCTATGTTGGACAGGAAGTCACCCTCTTTAACGATACCATCGCCAACAATATCGCCTACGGGAGTCAGGACAAGGCAACGCCTGAAGCCATTATCGAAGCTGCGAGGGCCGCTCATGCCCTCGAATTCATTGAAAGTCTCCCTCAAGGCTTCGACACCGAGGTGGGTGAACAAGGCATTGTGCTCTCAGGGGGACAACGCCAACGCATCGCGATCGCCCGCGCGCTGTTGCGGGACGCCCCGATCCTTCTCCTTGATGAAGCAACCTCCGCCCTCGATACCGCCTCCGAGCGACACGTTCAAGACGCGCTTGAAACCCTGATGAAGAACCGGACGACATTAGTGATTGCGCACCGTCTTTCAACCATTCGGAATGCCGATCGGATTGATGTCATGCGTCAAGGCCAGATTATCGAATCAGGGACTCACCAGGAGCTCCTCGATCGTCAGGGCCATTATGCGGAACTTTATCAGCTTCAATTTGGCGCCAGACCGAAGGATCAGCGATAAAGCGGCCGGAAAAACATTCTTTTTTGCCGAATTTTGACTGGGGGAGATTGCGCTTTTCAATTGGAAAGCCTATTTTGTTAGTGTTGGTGCCGTCCTTCGTCGGGGAGGCCTGATGTAGTTTGAGAAGACGGTATGAAACCGCCCTAATCATCAAGGAGATCCAAATGTTCGAGTTTCTGTTTTTTGTGACCGCCCTTTACATGGGCTACGTGGCCTATGAGGCCTATACAGCCGTCAAACGTGCTGAAAAGGGCGAACCTGTCATGAAGCCGAAGGCAACACCCGCTCCTAAGACGGCGCCGGCAAAGGCTGCAGCCGCTGCCAAGGCACCGGCTGAAAAGAAAGCACCAGCGAAACCCGCTGCTGCTCAGAAAGCCACCGCGGCAGCCCAAGCGGCACCGGCTCCAACGGCCGTGAAGGCAGCGCCAGCGAAAGCTTCAAAGCCGGCCGCGGCTCCAAAGCCCGTTGCTGAAAAGCCAGCAGCGCCCGCTAAGCCGAAAGCAGCCCCTAAGGCGCCTGCAGCAGCTACTGCTGTGACTTTAGCAGACACCCTCAAAAATCCGGTGACGGGCGAGACCACCCCGGTTCCTGCGAACTATCGTTTCGCTAAGAAATGGATCAAGGACGCTCTGGTCGCTGAAAAACTCTTAGACCGCGTCTACAAACCGAATGAACTTGATGGCCCTGCCTCCAACAAAGTTAAGGACGCCATCGACCAGCTCCGGGCTTTGAAAAAATATCAGGCCTAATCCCGGTTGATCCCACCTGAATGGCCGGCGCCCCCTTTGGGGCGCCGGCCATTTTAGTTATGAGGCGTCCATCCGCCGGGGGGCTCCGTTTGAGCGCCTTTTTTTTTGTATTGCTCCAGAGACCTCGAATGAATCTTCACGAATACCAGGCCAAGTCCCTTTTTCGGGCCTATGGGATTCCGGTACCGGCCGGTGAACTGCCAAAACCCCTGAAAAAGCCCTTGAGGTTGCTCAAACCCTCAGCGGAAACCGCTGGGTCGTCAAGGCGCAGGTGCATAGCGGTGGCCGCGGCAAAGCGGGCGGCGTCGACTTAGCGGAAGATCTTGCAGCCGTCAAGACGGCCGCAAAGAGGCTCTTGGGAACGCATCTCATCACCCACCAAACGGGTCCAAAAGGTCTTCCGGTAGAGACCTTACTGATCGAAGAAGTCCGTGCCTTTGAACGAGAGCTCTATCTCTCCATCCTGGTCGATCGGGGATCGGCTCGCATTCTTTTCATGGGATCGGCCGCCGGCGGGATGGATATAGAAAAGGTGGCGGAGGAAACCCCTGAAAAGATCCTGAGCATGACCCTTCATCCAGCCGCAGGATTTCAGGCCTTTAAGGCCCGGGAGATGGCCGAAGCCTTGGGGCTTCAGGGCGTTCAAGTCAAGGCTTTGGAACACCTCATGAGGGCCATGCTCCGACTCCTCGAGGATAAAGACCTGAGTCAGATAGAAATCAATCCCCTCATCGTGACCAAAGAGGGGAAACTTCAAGCGCTCGATGCCAAAATCAGCGTCGATGATAATGCGCTCTTTCTGCACCCAGACCTTCAAGACCTTCGAGATCTCGGGCAAGAAGATGCGACAGAATCAAAAGCGAGGGAGCATGATTTGAGTTATGTGACCCTTGATGGCACGATCGGCTGCATGGTCAATGGCGCAGGACTTGCCATGGCAACTCTTGATGTCATCAAGCTCCACGGCGGTGAACCTGCGAACTTCTTAGATGTCGGGGGCGGCACCACGGCGGCTAAGGTCGCTGAAGCCTTTAAGCTCATTCTTTCAGACCATAAAGTGAAAGTGCTCCTCGTTAATATTTTCGGTGGGATTGTCCGCTGTAATTTGATCGCAGAAGGCATCATTGCCGCGGTTCAGGAGGTGGGGGTCACCATTCCTATTATCGTCCGTCTTGAAGGAACCAACGCCGAAGAAGGCCGTGCCCTCCTTGAAGCCTCAGGGCTTGCTCTCATCACCGCCAGTGATCTTGATGATGCCGCGAAAAAAGCGGTGGAGGCCTCCCAATGAGCATTCTGATCAACCGCGCGACCACCGTCATTTGTCAGGGCTTTACCGGGAAACAGGCCACCTTCCATTCAGAGCAATGCCTGGCCTATGGGACCCAGCTGGTCGGTGGTGTCACCCCAGGCCGAGGCGGCCAAACGCATCTTCAGCTCCCCGTCTTCAATACTGTTCGAGAAGCCCAAAGAATCACAGGCGCTACCGCCACTATGATTGTGGTGCCGCCCCCTTTTGCAGCCGATGCGATCCTCGAGGCGGTAGACGCCGGCATTAAGCTGATTGTCTGTATCACCGAAGGGATTCCAGTCCTTCACATGCTAAGGGTAAAGGCAGCGCTGAAGGATTCAGGTGCACTTCTCATCGGCCCCAATTGCCCCGGCATCATCACCCCAGGGGAGTCGAAGATCGGCATCATGCCAGGATTCATTCACCAGCCGGGTGTGATTGGCATCGTCTCCCGTTCAGGCACCCTGACCTATGAAGCGGTCTACCAAACCACTCGGGTGGGTCTTGGGCAAACGACCTGTGTCGGCATCGGCGGCGATCCTATCAAGGGACTCGACTTTATCGACGTGTTGATGCAGTTCCAAGAGGATCCCGCAACAAAGGGCATCATCATGGTGGGTGAAATAGGCGGCAGCGCTGAAGAGGAAGCCGCTGAGGTCATTAAGGCGCATATCACCAAACCGGTAGTGGGCTATATCGCAGGCCTGACCGCACCCCCTGGAAAGAGGATGGGCCATGCTGGCGCGATCATCACAGGGGGCAAAGGCACCGGTGCCAGCAAGGTTCTTGCCCTGAAGGCGGCGGGCGTTGATGTGGTCGCAACACCCTCTGAAATGGGACGGCGGATGGCTGAAGCCTTGGGGAACTAAAAAGCCGACAAAGAATTAAACGCTCTGTCGGGGCAGGATATCCTCGATATGAATCTTGACTTCACCCGATTTTTGATCGCTGAAGAACAATTGGAGCGTCCTTCGAACGGTTTCGAAAGCTAAGTGATCCCAAGGGATCTCTTTTTCTTCAAAGAGCCGCACTTCAAGGCTTTCAGTCCCTGCACCGAATCGAGCCTCGGGCATGCGGGCCCGATAGAAGGCATACACCTGCGAAATATGCGGGAGACTGAAGAGCGTATAAAGAGCTTCAAGCTCCACCTCGACCTGAGCCTCCTCAAAGGCCTCCCGGGTCGCCGCCTCGGCCATCGTCTCCCCAAGCTCCATAAAACCCGCAGGAAGCGTCCAAAGACCCTGCCTTGGCTCAATCGCCCTCCGACACAACAGCACCTGACCTTCAAACACTGGAATACACCCGGCGATGACCTTGGGATTCTGGTAATGAATCACCCCGCAGGCATCACAAATGTGCCGAAGACGATCATCGCCATCGGGCACCCCGTGACGAACCGGCGCGCTGCAATCAGAACAAAATTTCATCGGGCCAACCTATCCATCCAATACCTTCGGCGCTGTTAGTCTGCCATGGCCCCAATCAACTGGTCTTCAAGATCAAAGCGCCGAATCAGGGCTTCACCCAAAGCCGAAAGATCGGCTTCAAGATGATTCAAAAGACCGTGGCCCCACTCCCCTTCATATTTGTCATTGAATCCGACGGCGGCATCGGTGGCATTCACAAAATCAGGGTAGAGGGCGTTAGCAAGGGCTTGGACCTTGGCCCGCCGCTCAGGGACATCCGTGAGTCTCGGATAGACCTCAAAATGGCCTAAGGAAATGTAATCCACCAACACCTGACAAAATTCACGGAGCTTTGACTCCAAGGGCTGCCCAGGAGCAAAGGGGCGAAGATGACCTAGAGCCCCATAAAGGGACCAAAGTTCGACCCTTTCATCAAGGAGTTCCTGAACAATACGGTGATCGTGCTGCTGGCGTTCAACAAGAGTTTCAGTCATGAGGGATTTTCGAGGGTGAAGTAATTTTAAAGCTACTCTATGCCATCGGACCCCAATCGACAATCACTGATCGATGACAACGCTTCTCGGACCCTTCGATTCCGCATAAGATCGCCGCTTGGAAAACATGACGGAGGGGAGTCTTAATGATGAGAAGTATGACCGCTTTTGCCGGCAGCGAGACCGAGTGGGAAGGCTTGCTTATTGCCGTGGAAATTCGTGCTGTCAACCATCGCTTCCTGGATCTCTCTTTGAGGCTTCCAGAGACCCTTCGAGGCCTTGAAGCGGCGATCCGCAGCCTGATAGGCGACTATGCCCAGCGGGGAAGAATCGAATGCACCTTGACCCTCAAGCCGACCGATCAGACAACGACCACCCTAAAAATCAACTTGCCCCTGATGATAGAACTCATCAAAGCCACGAAAACCATTGAATCGATGGCCAGCCACCCTTTAGGCGCCTTCTCTGCCCTAGACCTTCTGAAGTGGCCCGGGGCGCTCCATCAACCCGAAACAGACCGCGACGCACTGCAGAAAGTAACGCTTCTTATGATGCGTGACGCGCTTCAAAGACTCGTCGAGGAAAGAGAACGGGAAGGGCTCCAACTGGGGCATCTGATCAAAAGCCGCTGTGAACTCATTCAGGAGGAAGTGAGAAAAGCCCGGGGGCGTCTCCCCATCGTCAAGGACCAACTCAAAGACAAGGTCCTGAATCGGCTTTCTGAACTTACATTTAGCCCTGATACCGAGCGTTTGGAGCAGGAATTGGTGTATCTCGCCCAAAAAATGGATGTGGCGGAGGAACTCGATCGCCTCGATCTTCACCTCTTAGAGATTCTCAAGACACTCGACCAAGATCAGCCCATTGGACGGCGACTCGACTTTCTGATTCAGGAGCTTCACCGCGAGGCCAACACCTTAGGATCAAAGTCGGGAGATATCGAAACCAGTCGCTATTCGGTAGAGATGAAAGTCTTGATTGAACAAATGAGAGAGCAGGTTCAAAACATCGAATAAGCAAACTCTTTAACCACTAACTTGGCATGGAATTGCCTCAAATAACGGGGCATTCGATGCCCCAGCTAAGCGGGCTTGATCGCAACATGGCTGGCCCAGTGTCTTCCCCACAGAATGAAGGGCTGCTCAATAAATCGATAGGTGCAATGAGCGATAGCCAAGGTCAACAAAACCTGCATCATGACAATCGCCTCACCCGGCGTGTTGACAGGGACTAGGGATGACAAAGTCTTGATATAGAGATAGCCCACGATGGGGTGTATCAGATAGATGGAATAGGAGATATCACCCAGCCAATAGCCCAATGAGGCCATACTCGAGGTGCCGAGGCAGAACATGCCCTCACCGAAGAACAGTATTCCACATATTTCTATGGAGAACATGATCACCCCCAACACTCCTATTGACCGCACAAAGAAGAGGACGTAGGCCACAGAGCAGGCCAGCATTATTATGAACACGAGGGCATATTTTGGCCGCTGATCAGGACCAACGATCGTATAGATCACCGCCATGCCCATGCCGATTAAAAATAGAAGAAAGAGCGGGTTAGCCAATAGACTTTGAAGTCCAGCGTACCAACGGTTTGAATTAACCAAAGGAGCGGCATAAGCATCAAGGGTCAGATTTCCGAATAAACACTGGGCAACCGATACCATCATGATGAGCGAAATCATCGCCACCAGAACCCGATAGCGGTGACTGAGCCACAAGGACATCGAAAAAATCAGATAAAAAATGACTTCATAGGTCAGTGTCCACTGAACTGGCAATATGCGATAACCATAAAACGGTGGGTTGGCATTCTCCATCGGCATAAACAAAAGGCTTTGCCACAGCCCCAAGTCATCGAGGACATTTGAGTTGTGATCCAGCAGGGTGGTCACCATGAAAAACAGAACAGTGGTGATCATAGCCAGAGGAGCAATTCTAAAGCCACGCCTAATAAGAAAGGTCAGGGGATCAGACCTCGAAGGATCATGAGTGACCACAACGACAATGAAACCGCTGATCAAAAAAAAGAGCACTACCCCACTGTAACCGTAAGAAAAAATGCCCCTTAAGATCCCTGAAGAATGATCCAAAAGTAAATAATCACGGTAGTGATAAAGCATCACATAAAAGGCTGCAAGACCCCGAAGAATATGGACCGATTGAATCATCGGCGCAGCATGCCCTTAAGCCAGATCGCCAACAAACAGGGGGCTATCAGTACATAAAGAACAGAGGCCGCAGGTCTTTCAAATTCATAGAAAGCCTCTGCATAAAGAGTTTGATAAGCGGACATCAGTGCCCCACCCCGATATCGATTAAGAGCAATGACAAGATCAGAATAGTTCACATATTTTGCAGGAAGCGCGTAAGCCTCCATCATCCTTCTCTTGTCTGCCATCGCAGACGTGATATCAACTATTCGGTTGGGCTGAAAGCCACCAAAGACTTCATAAAACAAAAGGCGGCTTTTCATGCCCTGTCGAAACCATTGCAACAGAACCATGACAGCGACAATGACATGATCTCTGTGCGTTTCGCGAAGTCCAACAGAAAAGACCCAGGTGGGCTTGAAGACATCGAAAGCTTCCTTAAAATCCTGATCAAGCCGGTTCAGATCATGGGCAACATTCCCATCCGGATGATTCAAGAACACGACATCAAGGACCCCGATCTGTTGCAGAGCCTTAAGGGTTTCATTCCGCCGAACCGTCACCACATCCTCTTCCAATAGTCGAAGAGGATCCCCTTTAGCACCATCTGAAACAATTAAAACTCTCACCTGGCAAGGTCCTTGGGCCAATAAACTCAGGGTGCCGCCACAACCAAACGTCTCATCATCTGGGTGGGGAGCTACTACCAGCACACGATCTGGCTCAGTGAGATCAAGAGCAACCGGCATCTCAACGTGCAAAAGCCCCTTGAAGGCGCGCTTAAACAGCGTGCTGGTAAATGGATTCATAGCGCTCGGCAATTGCTTGTGAGTCCGGCCATGCCTGAGCTCTCTCAAGGGCGATGGTTCGGAGGGCTTGACGATGGTCGTCATCCTCGATCAGCTTATTAAGCGCATGCGCCATGGCATCTACGTCATCGCTTGGAACCCAGTGGGCTGCAGATGACAGTACATCGGGCACACCCCCGACCAGAGTGCTGATAATGGGTAAGCCAAAAGTCATCGCTTCAAGATTAGCAAGACCAAATGACTCGGATCTAGAGCCTGAGATATAGAGGTCAGCCGCCGAATAATAGGCTGCCATAGAGAGATCTGAGGTCATGATCAACCGATCTTCAAAACCTAAACTTCTAGCAAGATCGAACAATACATCCCGGTCGCCCTCACCCATGATCACCAAGGAAAGATGGGGTTGCTCTAAGGCCTTGAAGGCCCTAAAGA
>Ga0209829_10001301_pt1 | contig 20635 bp, 19 predicted proteins | sample C_140205_EF_Meta_FD_187311 | JGI IMG/M metagenome (GOLD analysis project Ga0209829, IMG submission 187311) | Freshwater microbial communities from Lake Croche, Canada to study carbon cycling - C_140205_EF_MetaG (SPAdes) (version 2) | ecosystem: Environmental > Aquatic > Freshwater > Lake...
ATGTCGTCAGTGTTGAAATCCTGCATCAACTTGCCATTGTTCCAAAGGCGAATCTGCAATTTTTGCGGATTGGGGATCTCGTCAGCCGTGACGATGTAAGGCCCAATGGGTGCGAAGGTATCGCGCGATTTCATTTGAAAAAACACGTTACCTTCTGGACCTAAACCACGGGCTGAACCGTCAATGAAATTGACATAGCCAAAAACATAATTCATCGCATCTTTAGCAGCGACATTGGTTGCGCGCTTGCCGATGACCAAGGCGATCTCAGCCTCGCCTTCAAACACACTGGCCGCAACATCGGGCAGCACCATTGTGTCACCGTGGCCAATAATTGCACCAGGCGCTTTTTGAAAAGCATTGATTGGTGCGGGTGCGCTGCGCGTACCGTCCTCCATGTAGTTGACGGCCATACAGTCAATATTGCCCGGCTTAGGCAGTGGTGGGCGAATGCGCACCGAACTCACTGGCACACCTGTACCCTGACGAACTGCCTCTTCGATTTTGGGGCGATAGGCGTCAAAGCGCTCGATCAAACCGTTGATCAAATCATGGGGACCCAGATGTGGGATATCAGCCACGACAGCCGATACATCAACCACGTGGTCACCTTTCAGGATGCCGAGTTTGAAATCATTAAAAAATAAAATCTTCATGTTGAAATGTCTCCGGTTTTAATTTTCGAATCTAATATTAGCTTTTCTAAGTGTGCTCAAGATTGCTGCATTACTTGCCAACCCTTCTGCCAATAAATCAGCATACTGCTTTGGCGTCGTGATGTGTGGAACTAAGCCTTGTTGCACCAACATAGCCTGAAAATCTGGCTGCGCAACAAAGTTTGAAATGACCTGTGCAAGCTTATCAATGATTGGCTGTGGTGTCCCAGCCGGCGCCAAAATACCATACGGCATCCGCTTTTGTTCATAGAAACCCGACAAGCCGGACTCAGCAAAGGTTGGCACTGCGGGTAGGGTCGCCAGCCTTTTTTCGCCGGTAATCGCAATCGCCCTGACTTTACCCGCCTGGATATGTGGCGTTGCAGTCACGGGAGTTGCAAAAAACATCTGAATTTCGCCCCCTAATAGTGCCATCAAGGCTTGGCTCGACCCCTTGTAAGCCACATGCTGGGTTTGTATACCCGTCGCTAAATTAAACAGTTCGGTCACAAGGTGCTGTTCACCACCTGCCGCTGGTGTGGCATAGTTCAGTTGCCCCGGCCGAGCGCGAGCGTAAGCGATGAACTCTTGGTAAGTTGTCGCGGGGACAGCCGGATGCACGACCAACACCAACTCGGTGGTTGCGATCGTGGCGACAGGCGCAAAGTCCTTGAGCGGGTCATACGGGGCCTTGAGCAACAAAGGCGCTAACACGTGGCTGCTACCTGACAGCATAATGCTGTAACCATCTGGCGGTGATTTTGCAAGAATGTCTGTGCCGATCATGGTTCCGGCTCCGGGACGATTGTCAATCACCACTTGTTCGCCCCAGGCTTCGGTTAACTTTTGTGCCACAAGGCGCGCTACAACCGTAGTGGTACCTCCCGTGGCATACCCCGAGATCATCCGAATGGTTCGATTCGGGTAGACCGTTTGCCCGAAGGCGTTTAGCGATAACAAGCCCAACAGAATGAGCGTCAAAACCCTGAAAGCTTTTGTTGTAGTTTGTCGCGACATGCACTGTCCCCTTGTTGAGTTGATGAGTCTACTCTGAGCGGTCTCGCCTCGCGGGCAACTCGCGTGTCCACATGGCGGATAAAAATTAGGTGCTGACCCTAGGCCTTTATGCTAGGATAAATCCCATACAAATAGTTTTAAAAATAAGTGGTTTGAGACAAAGCTGAAGTTGCAGGCAAAAGAAATCTGACGTGTGGCATCTGCCTAACAATTGATCAGATTCCCCCAGAATCCTTGCATATTGGCAATTGTGCACTTGCAGCAAATGCAGTCTGCCTCAGCCACTGCATAACCTTCATATCGCATGTAGCCACCGCATTCTAAGGCTCGCCTGCAAAGAATTTAACTGCACGCACTGACGCGCGCGATGTATTGGGAGAATAGTCAGATGGATTTCGGTCATACCAAAGAACAGACACAGTTGCGCTGCGACGTGCTGGATTTTATTCATACGCACATGACACCTGAGGTGTACGCAGAGCTTGATGCCACCGAAGAAGCGCATGAGGCCGGCAAAGGAGAGCGTCTGTCTAACAAACGCGGGCCTCTAGTCACCGCGCTTTATCAAAAAATCGACGACCGCGGTTGGCTTGGTTATAGCTACCCCAAAGAGTACGGTGGCGCCGACGGCGATCGGGTCAGCCAAAATATTATCGAAGAAGAATTTCAGCGCGCAGGCTTGCCCATTAGTTTGGTTGGCAGCGGCGCGCCCGCCATTATGGCTGTGGGCACAGAGCAGCAAAAGCAGCACTATCTGCCCAGGCTGATCAAGATGGAATACTCGTTCGCGCTTGGCTTCACAGAGCCGCATGCGGGCGCTGACTTGGCTGCCCTTCGCTGCCGCGCCATTCGTGATGGCGATCACTTCGTGATCAACGGTCAAAAAATGTACACAACTTCGGCGCATCATGCCACCCACATGTACCTGATGGCACGTACCGATCCTGAAGCGAGTCGACATGACGGCATCTCGATTTTTTTGTTCCCAATGGATACACCCGGTTTGACGGTGCGCCCCCTTTGGACGATTCAAAACAATCCCCGCGCGCCGCGCGGCACGACTTACGGCGATGCGCGCACCAACGAAGTCTTTTTTGAAAATGTTCGTATTCATGAATCGTGCTTGTTAGGCCGTGAAAATCAAGGCTGGCGCGTGGGCTCGATGGGCTTGAACCTTGATCGCGTGGGCGCTGCTCGCTACCTGCGCTCGGTCCGCCGCGACGAAGATATCGTGAACTGGGTCAAAGCGAATGACTTTGGCGGTTATGCGCCTAAAAACAATCCAGCCATTCGCGACAAAATTGCTGAATTGTGGATTGAAGCGCAAGTCTGTCGATTGATGACGATGCGCAGCATGTCGATCGTTGAACGTGGCGGCAACTTTACCTACGAAGGCTCGGCTGAAAAAGTCTGGTCACCCGAGCATGGCGTCAGAACCACCGAAGCGATTACGCAAATGTTAGGGTCTTACGGCACACTGCTCAATGGCTCGCCACACGCTGTTGAAAAAGGCGTCTTCGCGCATAACACGATGGGCGCCTTTCAATCGGGCATCAATCATGGCAGCGTTCAGATCATGCGTGATCAAGTCGCAAAGCGTGGGCTTGAGATGCCCTCGATGCGGCGCGCTAAAGCGGCCGTTAAATAGCCTAAAACTCAGGGCGCGAAAGCATTCAACACGGCAGTCATTGAAGAAAGAATAGGAATTAAGATGGACGTACTTTTAAACGATGAAGAACAGCTAGTAGCGTCAAGTGCGCGCGAGTTTCTTGAAGGAGAATGCTCGACCACCTTGGTGCGTCAAATGGAAGAAGATCCAATCGGACATCCACCAGAGCTGTGGGCAAAATGCACCGAAATGGGCTGGACTGGCATGTGTTTGGCCGAAGAGTACGGTGGCCAGGCGCTACCGCTGACCTATCTTGGCTTAGTCATGCAAGAAGTCGGTCGCGCGATGGCTCCGATTCCGCTGCATAGCACTGCGGTGACTTCGCTCGCGATTCAAAAAGCCGGTACCCAAGCGCAACGCCAAAGCGTTTTACCGGGCGTCTGTGAGGGCAAAACGATTCTGACTTGGGCGTTCTCTGAGCAAGATCCGAGGTTTTTGCCTGAAACTGTTCACACAGCAGCCGTGGCAGAGGGCGATCACTTCGTGATCACCGGCAAAAAGCTTTTCGTTGATAACTTTGCCGCCTCTAACCAAATTTTAGTAGCCTGCCGGACTGCCCCAGCTACTGCCAACAATGCAGGTCTCTCATTGTTTTTGATCGACTCGAACGCACCTGGGATCTCTCGTGCCCGCCTGCGCACCTTGGCAAAAGACCAACAGTGCGAAGTGATGTTCGAACAAGTGCGCGTACCGAAAGCCAACATGCTCGGCGACCTGAATCAAGGTTGGCCCATCATGCAAGACCTGCTTGATCTTGCGACCGTCTTGTTGTGCACCCAAATTTTAGGCGCGACACGTATCGACGCAGAAATGGCGATTGATCACTCTAAGTTTCGCGAAGCCTTTGGCCAACCAATTGGTGCCTTTCAGTCGATTCAGCACACGTGCGCCGACATGATTATCTCGATTGATGGTGGTGAGCTACTCGCTTACGAAGCGCTTTGGAAAATGGACAATGGTATGCCTGCACAGGTTGAAGTGTCGCAGGCCAAAGCGTTTTGTAATGACAAGTGCCCTGCGGTCTGTCGTAACTCGCAGTCAATTCATGGTGGCATCGGTTTCATGATGGAGTTTGATTTACATCTTTGGCTGCGACGCGTCACAGCATGGTCGATGCGTTTAGGAACGAGTTACGAGCATCGTGAGCGCATTGCTCAGGCGCTGTTGGATATGCCTGGTCATATTGTGCTGGGTCAACCGGTTCCGGCACAGGTCTGAAGTCTGTTGCGTGTGGTGTAGCAGGATCGAATCGCTTGCGACTGGAGTTTGATGCATTGCTTAAATCTACCAGTCACAATCTTTTAAGTAGGCCGATTCGCCGCCTATTTAGTGCAACGATTTTTTAAAACATTAATATTATTTTCGAGATAAGCAATATGAAATGTCTAGTTTGCGGTAAAGCGATCGACCTCGAAGGCGCCGAGTCCAAAACCGGTGAAACCGCCCACGGCGCCAAAGAAATTGATCCGTCTAAGGGGACTCGTCAGTTTCATGATGGCGACTGGTACTACTTTGACACGCTGAACTGTCGCAGCAAATTCACGATTAGCCCACAGCGCTACCTGACGCCAAAGGCTTGACATATGAACTGTTGCGCGCACCTTCTTAGGTTTCTGGTTGTTTGCGCGGCGTCTTTAAGCGCAGTGGTATCCACAAGCTGGGCGCAAAGCTTTCCAAGTCGTCCGATCAAGCTAGTGGTCCCCTACGTGCCGGGCGGCGGCGCCGATACGGTGGCACGCGTGATGGCTCAGGGGTTGACTGAAGAATTTAGTCAGACAGTGATGGTTGAGAACAAAGGGGGGGCCAACACGATTATCGGTACCGAGTTTGTCGCGAACGCGCCGCCCGATGGCTATACGCTGCTGATCTGTACCACTGCCCACGCCATCAATCCAAGTCTGTACAAACTAAACTTTGACACACTGAAGGCGTTTACCCACGTCACCATGCATTTGGGTGCAAGTCTCTTACTCGTCGTTCATCCGGCTGTTCCTGCGAACAACGTGAGCGAGCTCATTGCACTAGCAAAAGCACAACCCGGCAAACTCACCTTTGCCTCATACGGCACTGGTAGCCCAGGGCACTTAGCGGGCGAGCTCTTTATGAAGCTCACAGGTACCGAGATGCTTCATATCCCCTACAAAGGCAGCTCACCATCCATTGCCGATGTTGTTGCAGGTCGGGCCACAATGTCTTTTGCAGTGCTTGAGCCTGTATTGCCATTCGTCAAGTCGGGTCATGTCAAAGCACTGGGTGTAGTGATGGCCGAGCGAGCAACGCAACTGCCTGAAATGCCTACGATCGGTGAGACGGTCAGTGGTTTTGCCATCAGTGGCTTTAATGGCGTGTGCGCGCCTTCGGCCACGCCCAAACCTGTCATTGAGCGTCTCAACGCAGCCATCATTAAAGTCATGACCAACCCTGCGGTACGCGATCGGTTGATTAAGAGTGGGTCGGATATTCTTGAACGCCCCTTGCCTACCCCAGAATTTGAAGTCTTTGTAAGAGGCGAGGTACTACGCTGGCAAAAAATTGTGCAAGACGCCGGTGTTAAAGTGAATTAGTCAACAGTCAGCATCAATCATTCTTGAAGTGAATTAGTCAACAGACAGTATTGATAATTTTTATTAAATAAACGAATTAGCAGTGAGCATCGGTCACCCTTTTTAAGTGAACGAATTAGTAGCCAGCATCAGTCATTTTTTTAAGTAAACGAGTCAGCAGTCAGTATCAGTCATTCTTTTTAAAATCTGGGAGATTAAAAATGTCCGCCCTTTCCGACTCACTAAAAAAATATATCGGAATGAAATCCACGACCGAAATGGCGTGTGATTCCGTTGAACGTGGTGCAGTGCGCCGTTACGCGCAAGCTATCATGTACGAAGATCCGATCTTTGATAAGCCTTGTGCCAACAATGCTCGCTACGGCGGTCCTGTTGCACCACCGTTATTTCCGACGCATCTGGCCCGACGCGCTTTTGGTGTACCAGATCCCATTCAAGCCAATGCGCGCAACATAGACTTTGATGGAATCGTAGCTGCCACAAGTTCAGGCGGCTTGCCCGCGCTCGAACCCTTAAACGGCTATGCGCTGCTCAATGGTGGCTCAGAAATTGAGTTCTTTCGTTACGCACGTCACGGCGAAACCGTCAGTCAAACCTCAAGCTACGCAGACATCAGCGAGAAAGAGACCAGCAAAGGCCCGATTGTGTTGGTTGTGACAGAGACAGAATATCGAAATGGTGACGGTGAGTTGTTAATTCGCACCCGTCGCACACAAATCCGGAGAAAATAATATGGCACTCGGTACCACGCCTAATTTTGAAGATGTCGCGATTGGCTCTGACATCCCAGGGCTAGAAAAAGGCCCTCTGACCACAGCACACTTAATGCGCTGGTCTGCTGCCATGGAAAACTGGCACAAAATTCATTACGACAAGCCCTTTGCCATGGAACACGACAAATTGCCGGGCCTGCTGATTAACGGCTCGCTCAAACAACAGTTTGTCATGCAGATGCTTGCTGATTGGGCAGGGCCAAACGGCTGGGCCTGGAAAGCAAGCTTCCAGTTTCGCGCGATGAATATTGTTGAAGAGGCGGTACGCGTCTGGGGTCGCGTCACCGCAAAACGTGATGGCCCAGGATACGGCTTAATTGATATCGAACTTGGCATTCTCAACGATGCGGGCAAAGAGTCAACGCCTGGCACTGCGACAGTAGCGCTGCCTTACAAAAATGGTCAGCCCGTTCCCTATCCTTTTGTTCCACCCGCAGCCTAAGTCGAGTTCGTATGCAACATGCGTTACAGGGCGTCCGCGTTCTGGATCTGAGTCACGGTATCGCCGGGCCCTTTGCGGCCCGGCTACTAGGCGACTACGGTGCAGACGTTATCAAAGTTGAACAGCCCCGCAAAGGTGATTTTGCGCGCTATCTGGCGCCTCTGAAAACCGATGCAGCACTGGCCGAACAAAGTCTGCTGTTTCAGTATTTAAACTGGAATAAGCGTAGCATTGCGCTCGACCTGCGCTTAGCTTCAAGTCGACCGGTGATGCGCAAGCTAATCGAGCAAAGTGATATCGTGATCGAAAGCTTCAAACCGGGTCGACTGGAAAGTTGGGGCTACGGCGTTGACCAGCTACTCGAATGGAATCCAACTTTGGTTGTAACCTCGGTGACTAACTTTGGTCAGACCGGGCCGTATGCTCAATACCGCGCCAGCGATCTGACCCTGCAGGCGATGAGCGGGATCATGGCCATTAGCGGGCAAGTTGATCGTGAACCACTCAAACATGGTCTGTCACAATCTTTCTACTGTGCGGGCCTCACAGCGGCCTATGCCTCAACTATGGCCTATAGCGCTGCGCAAGCCGATCAATTCGGTGAGCACGTTGACGTATCCATTCATGAGTGCCTTGCCTCTGAATTAGTTTTGAATCAGTCTTACTACGGTTTTTTAGGTGCGGTGCAAGGTCGCCGAGCCGTCGTGCAGGATCCCTTCGCGGGCGAACCGATCGCAGCACGCAAAGGCTTTTTGGCCTTTCAGACTGGCGGTGGTGCGCCATTTGAAACGCTGGCAGACCTGTTTGGTCGCCCAGAGTTTCGCGAGCCTAAATACGCAAGTCCGCCACAGCGCGAAAAGCGAGTGCCTGAAGTTCGTGCATTGCTTGAAGAGTGTGTTCAAGACCGCGATGCAAAAGAAGTTTTTTTAGCTGGTGCCTCAAAAAGAATATTGATTGGGATGGTGCAAAGCGCAGACGACTTGCTGAACTGCGAACACCTCAATGAGCGACAGGCGTTTGCTGAAGTACCGCACCCAGCAACCAACACACACTTACAGTTTCCGGCAGAGCTCACTAAACTTTCTGTTACGCCAACAAAGGTACGTCGTCGCTCGCCCATGTTAGATGAACATCGTCACGAAATTCTAGTCACCCAGCTTGGCTTAAGCACGGCCGAGCTCGCGAGCCTTGATGTTGTGACAACGGCGGTGCATTGATCATGGAAAAGAAAAAGAAACTTCCTTTAGAGGGCGTTCGCGTTTTAGATTTGTCGTACGTCTTTGCCGTACCTTACATGGCCGGACTCTTAAGCGACCTGGGCGCTGAGATCATCAAAATTGAAGCACCACACAAATTGGACCAAACCCGCGGTCGCGCGTTTGGTCCCTATCTCGATAATGACCCGGCGCAAGATCCCTGGAATCGTTCGGGTATTTTTTATGTCGTAAACCGTGGCAAACGGTCTTTGGCGCTTGATCTAGGCCAAGAAAAAGGCCAAGAGATTTTTCGTGACTTAGTGCGTAAAAGCGATATCGTGCTTGAAAACTACACGCCACGTGTGATGCGCAAGTGGGGCTTGAATTACGATGAATTAAAAAAAATTAAGCCCTCGCTCATTATGTTGTCCAATACGGGCTATGGGTCAAGCGGGCCTTGGTCTGCGTTTCCAAGTCAGGGCACCACGCTTGAGGCAACGATGGGTGTGACCTTCTACACCGGCTATGAAGGCGACAAGCCCTGGAAAGTTGGCCAGTCTTATCCAGACTTTATCGCTTGCTGGGCGGGTATGAACGCGCTTTGGGCGGCGATCGTACACATGCGCAAGACTGGTGAAGGTCAATGGGTCGACTGCGGCATGTATCAACTGGGGCTCTCTCTCATTCCAGAAGCACTCATTCAAAAACAACTCGATGGCACCGACCGCCCGCGCATCGGCAATGAAGATCTTGAACATGTGCCCAGTAACTTATATCGTGCCAGCGGCAACGATCAATGGATTGCGATCACCGTTGATTCGGATGAGCGTTGGGCAAAGCTCGCGGCACTGATGGGGCAGCCTGCGTTAGCAACAGATCTGCGCTACGCCACTGCCGCGGCTCGTCGCGCGCACCGCTTAGAGATCAACACACTCGTGGCAGCCTGGGCCGTATCCAAAGAAGTTGCTGAGTTAACGCGAGTGTTGCAAGCGCAGGATATCGCGAGTGGCCCGGTACTAAACAGTAAAGACCTGTTCATCAACGAACACTTACAACACCGTGGTTTTTATGAACGCGTCGAACACCCAGCACCGATTGGCCCGCGTCCGATCATCGGCCGCCCCTACCGATTACGCTTTCGTGATGCGCACATCAAGAAATCAGGGCCACGCTTTGGCGAGGATAACGATGCAATCTTGCGCGACATCTTGGGGATGACGCCAGAACAGATTGCCGAAATCAAGGCGAACAAAGTGGTCTGTGACCTGCCGACTAATCCAGGTCTATCAGGCACGATGGATACCGAGATGATGTTGCGCCTGGGTACGCTGTCAGCTGTAGACAAAGACTATCGCAACATAATGGGTGTTGACCTTTAAAGGGATTACCATGCAACGGTTTTCTTGCGCTACCTTTTCGTATGCAGGATTCGTGCGTCTGCTCCTGATGACAACGCTTTGTTATTTGCCCGCTGTTTTATGGGCTCAAAGTTATCCCAATCGCCCGATTACCTTTGTTGTGCCCTACGGACCTGCGGGCTCCACCGATCCAATTTCCAGGCAATATGCCGCGCAACTTGAAAAAGTGCTGGGCGTTGACGTGAATGTTGAAAATAAGCCTGGCGGCTCGGGCACGATTGGCTTTGGCATCATTGCACGTGCCAAACCCGATGGCTACACAATTGGCTTAGGAACCAACAGCATTTTGGCCTACCAACCACTGGTCAATCAAAGCTTGACATTCAAGACACCCGACACCTATCAACCGATCGCTAAGCTCGGTGAAATGCCCGTGATCTTGGTCGTGCGTGCAGACGCCCCCTGGAAGACCTTTGAAGAGTTTGTCGCGCATGTCAAAAAAAATCCAAATAAGGTGCGTGCCTCTGTATCTGGTCTGCGAACGGTTCCAGACTTAGTTGCCCAAGAGTTCAACAAAAATAGCGGGCTTAAGCTGCGTACGATTCCCTTTACCGGTGGCAGTGGCGAAGCATTGTTAGCTCTGTTGGGCAACCGCGTCGAGGCAACGCTCTTTACCGGTGCAGTCGGTATTCCAGGCCAGGTCCAAGCAGGCAAAGTCCGGGTACTTGCTGTCTTTAAGAAGGGGATCTATGACCCCGTACCAGAGGCCACCTCGACGATCGATCTAGGCTATCTCACCACGCTGTCGGCTCAGTTTTATGTCATGGCGCCTAAAGGCTTGCCCAAAGAGGTGTTCGATAAACTCGTCAGCGCTTCAGCCCAAGTGATCAATAGCCCCGAGTTCGCTACGTTTGCAAAAGAAGGCTACGCGCTCGAACCGAAGAGTCCGGAAGCGCTCGGCGCAGAAATCGTACGCGATACTCAGACCTTTACCGAGCTCTTAAAGCTGCTAGATCAAAAACCTTAAAAAGCTCAATATGACGGTTCATTCGATTTCAAAACGTTCTGCATACCTGGCAACAGGCGGGCTCGGAATCTTGCTTTCAGCAGGGTATCTTGCGATGGCGACTCAACTGCCTCTGGGTGAAATGGATGCACCAGGCGCTGGGTTGTTTCCGGTGCTAGTCGGAGCCATCATGTGCTTTGCCAGCTTAGCGACCGTGTGGGAAGGCTGGCAAACACCACGCGCTGACGGCATCGAGCTCCCGGTCGGCCAAGATCGCGCACGGTTGTTCAAACTGATTTTTTTGCTCGCACTCTACTACACGGTGATGCCGTGGTTAGGCTACTCGCTGAGCAGTTGGGCCTTTGCTCTGCTTTTAATGCGGCTATTGTCGACGCTTTCTTGGTGGCGCTGCGGTGCATACGCCGCGCTGATGACCGGAGTGATTTACTTTTGCTTTATCTATTTGCTCAAAGTGCCCATGCCATCTTTTGCACTCTCATTGTAAGAAAATTATAGGTCACGATCCCCATGGATGCACTTGACGGAATTCTGTACGGTTTGAGCGTTGCGTTTACCTTCAACAATTTGCTGGCCGCGCTTGTTGGTGCGCTTGCCGGCACCCTGATTGGCGTCTTGCCGGGCTTAGGGCCCACAGCGGGGATCGCCATGATCTTGCCGCTGAGCTATTCGCTCGATCCAACAAGCGGCCTGATCATGATGGCAGGTATGTTTTATGGCGCGATGTACGGCGGTTCGACCACTGCAATTCTAGTCAACATGCCAGGCGAATCGGCCTCTGTGATTACTTGTATTGATGGGTACAAGCTCACAAAGAAGGGTCGTGCAGGTGCGGTGTTAACAATCGTTGCTGCCGGCTCATTTGTAGGAGGCGTGATTTCAGTGATGGGTGTGATGCTTTTTGCGCCAGCCTTAGCCGAAGTAGGTTTGCTGTTCGGTCCTGCAGAGTTTTTTGCATTAACAGCCGGTGGCTTACTGTTGTTTTCAAGAATCTCGGGGGGGTCATTAGCTGCGGGGATTTTTCCGATGGCAATTGGCTTGGTGCTCAGTACGGTTGGTCAAGAAGCAGTGACTGGCCAAGATCGTTTTACTTTTGGCTTAGCAGATTTAACGCTCGGGGTTGAGCTCGTCGCGCTCGTGGTCGGACTGTATGGCATCGCTGAAATTATGAGCGTCGTCGAAACCCTTCAGACGCAGGTCAAGCCCTTACCCGTCAAGTTGCGCGATATGTTTCCCTCGCGCCAAGAATGGAAACGCTCTGTCGCACCGTTTGGCCGAGGAACCGTGTTGGGTTTTATCTTTGGGCTACTGCCTGGCCCCTCTGCGACGTTGGCCAGCTTTGCAGCCTATCGCCTCGAAAAAGGCGTTTCAAAATTTAAGCACGAGCTTGGTGAAGGGGCGATTGAAGGTGTCGCCGGCCCCGAAACCGCAAATAACGCGGCAGCAACCTCATCCATGGTCCCATTGTTAGCACTAGGCATTCCGTTTGGTTCGGTCACCGCCTTGATGCTTGCCGCGATGATGGTGCACGGTGTGCAGCCCGGCCCGATGATGATGACCGCGCATCCGCAGGTTTTTTGGGGGGTGATTGCCTCGATGCTGGTCGGTAATGTCATGCTGGTGATTTTAAATGTGCCACTGGTTAGCGTTTGGGTCAGTTTGTTACGCGTACCTAATCATATTTTCTTACCTATCATTTTAATGATGGCTTCGATCGGCTGCTACAGCGTGCGCAACAGTATGCTGGATGTGGGCATGTTGCTTGTTGTGGCGCTGATTGGCTACACCTTGCGTAAGCTTGAATTTCAGTTAGCACCGATGGTAGTCGGCCTGGTACTGGGGCCTTTGATTGAAAAGCATTTGCGTGAAGGGCTGTTTATGAGCTTGGGTGAAGTTTCGGTCTTTTACACCAGCCCGATTGCGAGTGTCATTTGGGTCTTGGTGATCGCAGTCATGTTATTTGAACCGCTGCGCCAACTGGCAGCACGTATGCTAGGTATAAAAGTTAAAAAAATTATTCCAGAGAGCTCTGAATGAAAAATATTCTCGAACCCTTTCGTTTTCGTAACGGTGTTTGGGCACCAAACCGATTAGCGCTTGCGGCACTGACCAATTCTCAAAGTCATGCTGATGGCTCGCTCAGCGATGGCGAGTTGCACTGGTTAAACCTCAGGGCTGAAGGTGGCTTTGGAATCATCACGTCATGTGCCGCACATGTCAATAAGCTCGGTCAGGGCTGGCCCGGTGCGCTTGGCATTTCTGATGATGCACAGTTGCCAGGTCTGACGCGTCTCGCCCATGAGATGCATCAACGTAAAAGTCTAGCCTTGATGCAAATTTTTCATGGTGGTTTGCGGGCCGATCCAACTGTATGTGGTGGACAACCCATCAGCGCAAGTGATGGCGGCCCGACTGGCGCCCGTGCAGCAACAGAGCAAGAGCTTGAGCAAGTCATCGAAGATTTTGCACAGGCAGCTGTACGCGCGCACGCAGCGAAAATGGATGGCATTGAAATTCACGGGGCGCACGGCTATCTGTTTACGCAGTTTTTAAGCACCACCGAAAATCGGCGTACCGATCAATGGGGCGGTTCATACGAAAACCGTGCCCGACTTTTACGAAGAACAATGCAAGCGGTACGCGCGCGCGTACCGAAAGACTTCGTCGTAGGCGTGAGGATTTCTCCTGAAGATGGCGGCAACGCTCGCGGTATCGATTTAGACGAAAGCCTTCAACTCGCGAAGTGGCTGACCGATGATGGGATTGACTTCTTGCATATCTCTTTGTGGGATGCATTTAAGCAGTCGATCAAACGGCCTGCAGAACATCCACTCGAAATCTTTAAACGCGTGATACCCGCCGATCTGCCGTTATTTACCGCAGGGCATATCTGGGACCGCAACGATGCTCAAAAGGCACTGGATCTTGGTGCCGACGTCATTGCCTTAGGCCGCTCTGCAATTTTGAATCCCAATTGGCCAAAAGACATCGCAGACCCAGCCTGGCAACCACAACGCTTACCAACAACATCGGCGCACTTGCTCAGCGTGGGCTTGCAGCCCGTGTTTATCAATCGTTTAAAGCCGCGACCCGGGTTTATCGCTGACTGACACGTAGACTAGACCAAGAAGCTGGGGCGATTGGACAAGGCCCCAGAGACACTTCAGTGCCAAGCAATATCCGAATGCGTTTAAGTCGCTTGGCCCACTTTGGGCACTTTTACCCAACCTGGGTCTAACCCGATCGTACCTTGCGCTGCAAGTGCCCTAATTTGTTCGTCGGTAAAGCCAGCCGCCGTCATCACCTCTGCCGTATGCTGACCTAAGCGGGGTGGCGGCAAGCGAATTTCTCCTGGCGAGTCACTGAATTTGATTGGTAAACCCGCCATTGCAATTTTGCCCAAACCATCAAGATCCATTTCATGCACCATGTCTCGCGCAAGTACCTGAGGCTGCACCACAACTTTGTCGATCGTATTCACAGGCGAACAAGGAACATCTTGTTCAATCAGGCGCGTTTGCCAATGTGCGAGTGGTTGGGTGATGATGATGTCACCAATTAATTGAATCAACAGAGGGCGATTCAACGAGCGCATCTCAGGATTTAAGAACCTTGGATCATCGACCCACTCAGGCCTTTCAAGTACGGTGCACAGGCCTCTCCACATCCGTTGATTGAACGAAGAGATCACTAGCCACTGATCGCTCGCCTGATAGGCGCGGTAGGTTGGGCTACCTAGTGAACCACTGCCGCTTGGACCCGGCACTTCGCCGCTTGAAAAGTAACGCGTAAAAAACTGTGCCAACATCGACATGTGGCCTTCAAGCAAAGACGTATCAACGCGCTGGCCACGGCCTGTGCGATGACGCGTTTCAAGTGCCATCATGATGCCAATCGTGCCAAACATTCCGGCACCCACGTCGGCCACCGACATACCCATCTTGGCAGGGCTGCCCTCTGGGTCACCGGTGATGCTCATCGAACCCGCATACGCCTGCATAAACAGATCGTTTGCCGGCTCGCGACTTAAGGGTCCCGTCGCACCAAAGCCACTGATGGCACAGTAAACCAAGCGAGGGTTCACTTTTGACAGGCTTTCGTAATCCAACCCCAAGCGATCAAGTGCACCCATGCGGTAGTTATGCACAAAGACGTCGGCGTCTTCGATCAGCTTACGTGCAATCGCAACGCCTTCCGGCGTTTTGAGATCGATCGCCATGCCACGCTTGTTACGGTTTGCAGCGGCGTAGTAGTAGCTCATCGAATCATGAAAGTAAGGCGCCCACACACGGCTATCGTCGCCTGTGACGGTGCGCTCAATCTTAATGACATCCGCGCCATAGTCGCCCAATAGCATGCCGCAAAACGGACCTGCCATTGCGACGCTAATTTCAACAACTTTAATACCGGCTAGTGGTGCTGTCATGAACATCTCTTTAGTGATCGATTGCTAACCCGCTGACCTAAAGCAACATTACCTGAGGCGCTAAAAATGCACTCAAGGCAAATGCTCAGACGTGCGGTGCATCAATGCCCTTAAGCCAAGTCGAGCTTCGCTCGCCAAAACCAACATCGGCACGCTTTTCAAGCCAGTAGGCATAACTCTCGGGTACGGTGGCAAACGGATTGTCTTGACCGAGTTTGCTGGCTGCGTCTAACGCCCAGTTTGGGTTGTGCAGCATCTCGCGCCCGATCGCCACAATATCGGCCTGACCTTTTTGCAAAATGTTCTCTGCTTGGTCTGCATGAATAATTAAACCAACTGCCATGGTCATGATGTCAGCACCATGGCGGATTTTTTCTGCGTAAGGCACTTGATAACCGTATGACGGCTTAACCGGCGCTAGCACGGCTGATTTTTCTGACATGCCGCCACTACTGCAATCAAATACGTCTACGCCTTTGGCTTTCAGCACTTTGGCCAGATTGATACTGTCCTCGATTGTCCAGCCTACCTCGTCAACAGCAGAGGTGCGATAAAACAGTGGTTTGTTGTGTGGCCATGACTGCCGCACACGCTCAACAACTTCAATCGCGAATCGCATCCGCTTTTCGGGCGTACCACCGTACTCATCTGTGCGCAAATTGGTGGTAGCCGATAAAAATTGATGCGTCAGGTAACCATGTGCTCCATGTAACTCTAAGATATCAAAGCCAGCTCGATCAGCCCGCTCTGCTGCCTGACCCCAAAACTCAATCTGCTCTTGAATATCTTTAATCGTCATTGCTCTTGGCAGTGCGGCCTTGGAATTCAGGCTGAACGCGCTCGGTCCAATCAGCTCCCAATCCTCGCCGTGATCGACCCCCTTTTGGCTTGCATCGAGTGGAGCGCGCCCTTTCCACGGCACTGAATTACGCGCCTTGATTCCAGAGTGACCTAATTGGATACCGACCGTTGCGCCGTACGATTTTACAAACGAGGTAATGCGCTGCATCTGTGGAATAAACTCATCTTTCCACAAGCCTAAGTCTGAAGGCGTTGTACAGCCGCGTGGGTCAACCTTGGTGGATTCAACCATTACCAACCCCACGCCGCCTACGGCGTACTTAGCGTAATGCGCAAAGTGCCAATCACTGGCATGACCGTTTACTGCAGAGTAGGTCAACATAGGCGACAGGGCAATACGATTACGAATGACAACGTCGCGAATCTGAAGGGGTGAGAATAATTTGCTTTGCATGTTGGTCTCTGTAATGAACTCGTTTAGCTTGATTATTGAATTAGTCTGGTTTGATATTGCCAGCTTTAATGACCTCTGCCCATTTTGCTGAATCGTTTTTGATCACTTCGGCAAATTGCTGGGTCGTTTGTATGAGCGGTTGAGCACCTAGGTTGGCTAACTTCGCGATGACCTCGGGGTCTGCCAAAGCAGTGCGTACCGCCGAATTCAATTTTTCAACGATCGGCTGCGGGATCCCTTTGGCACCCATCAGACCGTACCAGAGTGAAACACTAAAATCGGGTAAGCCAGCCTCAGCCACAGTTGGAATATCGGGCATCAGCGGCAGCCGTTGGGGCGAGGCAATTGCCAACACCTTTAGACGACCTGAGCTCATCTGAGGCAATACCTCGGGTGTGTTGTTAAACATGAGCTGCACCTGCCCACCCATAAGACTCACCATGGCCTGCGAGCCACCCTTATAAGGAATATGCACAATTGAAACGCCAGCCGTTTGTTTGAACAGCTCCATCGCCAAATGATTCGACACGCCGTTGCCCGACGAGGCATACGTGATCACATCGGGTTTAGCCTTGACTTGGGAGATTAACTCTTTAACTGACTCAACCTTAAAAGAGGGATGGACAATCAGCAGATTTGGAACCTCTGCAAAATTTGCAATGCCGACCAGATCTTTAATTGGGTCGTATTTAATATTTTTGTATAAAGACTGATTGACCGTAACGACACCCGAGTACGCCATCAACAAGGTATAACCATCGGCGGGTGCTTGCAGCATATTCTCAACGGCAATCATGCCGCTCGCACCACCCTTATGATCAAAGACGATGGGTTGACCCAACTGCTTGACCAAATGATCAGCCATGACGCGTGCCAAAATGTCGGTGCCACCTCCTGGGGGAACGGGTATCAAAAGCCGGATCGGCTTGGTTGGATAGTCTTGAGCAAAGCAGCAGGCCGATAAAGCGACCAGCCCTGCCAGCAAAAGCGACCGCACGCTCCGGTTGTTAGCCTCTCTCATCGTTGCCCTCCTCGGCACTGCTGTCTCGTTTTAGACCCCGCGCTTTTGAGCGGTTTGAATCTTTTTGATTTTCAAAAACTATACCCTACATAAGAACCTACGGATAGCCATCACGACCTCGTCCGGCCGATACTCCATCGAGAGGCCCACTGCATTTTGTAGTTGCGCATGCTCTGCACCGGGGATCAAATCACACAGAAGCTTACCCTGAGGACCGTAGTGCGCTTCTTGCTGCGTGACAAGCTCTAAGACAAGCGTGCGAGCCTGAATACGTTTGACCACCTCGGGCAGATCGAACGCAAAAATGGCCCGATACAGCGGCGCGATACTCTCCCAGCCGTGCAGGTGGTCGATGACGCGAACTTCCGCCTGTGCCAGGTCTGCAGCACTTGTGGCTTGAGCATTCAGTAACTCAGGTGGCCACCAAAACCCTTCAACAGCCGCCTGCGTAATATTCCAGGCTTTGAGCAAGTGCGAACCGTCTGCGCTGTGAGCGTATTTAGGAAAATACTTGTCACTATAGGGCGCTAAGGCAGCGTTTCGGACTTTCATTTCAAGGATCAGGCTGTGAGTCTGCCCCGCCAAAATCACATCGCCAACGCGTTCAGGGCAATTTGCCGCTAACGCGGCGGCGATTTTGTTTCCAGTATGTAGACCAAAAATGTGGGGACGCTGCAACGTAAGCGCGTCAATCAACTCAGCCAGTGTTTGCGCCAAAGAATCGATCGTGGGGTGTTCATTCATCCGAGCTGAGTATCCGAAACCAGGCAAGTCAATCGCGATCGCTCTAAAATCTTTTGCGAGCAAAGGCAGCATATGCCGGTAGCAGCTGCTTGAACGCCCTGCAGCATGCATCAAAATAAGTGGCGGTGCATCGGGTGCGCCTGCTTGCGCATAATGGATCTGGCCGAGCGCCACCGTCGCGTAACCGTATTGAATCGAAACGTCTGAATGCTTGATTGACATCTCTGGGCTCCTCTGCCGATTAGTGTGTGCATATGCTAACGTGTTCTGAAGAGAGGTTTTGACCTGAAGGCAGTTAGCGCTCGACGACTGACGCCGTGAAGGTCAATCATTACCCCAAAAAGGAGATCTACAGATGGACAACATCTGCGACTGTCATTTTCACGTCTTTGCCGCACCCGAGAAATTTCCGATGGTAGCCACGCGTGGCTACGAACCCCCTGTTTTAGCGATCGCCGACTATCAAAGCCTTTTTGCCCCGTTGGGCGTCAAGCGCATGGTGCTCGTGCAACCTTCCTGTTATGGCGCGGATAACCGTTACATGCTCGAGGAGCTGAGGGGTCTGGGTTCGAACGGTCGGGCAGTCGTTGCAGTGGCCTCAGATGTGACCACCGAAGAACTTTCTGCGATGCACAAGGCGGGTGCGCGAGGGATTCGCGTTAACGCAGTCGGTGGCAGCACCTTGTCGCTTGCACAGCTCGCGGCTATCGCCCCTAAACTTCAGGCCCTTGGTTTGCATGTGCAGACCTTCATGCCCTTGGGTCAGTTGCCGAGTGTCGAGCAAGCGCTGTTGGCGACAGGTTTGCCGATTGTTTTGGATCATTTTGGTTCGGTCGACTCACGCTTAGGGTTAGAGCAACCCGCCATGCAAGCCTTGGCGCGGATGCTTGCGACCGGCCGTGTATGGGTCAAGCTTTCTGCGGCGTTTCGGATCACACAATCCACCGCACCCTATCGAGATTTAATTCCCTACGCGCAGGCATTAATGAACCTGCGCCCTGATCGGATGGTTTGGGGTTCAGACTGGCCCTACATTCGTTTTATCGATCAGGTTGCACCGAACTTTAATCCGCTAGAGTTTTTTATGGATGCAATTCAGGGCGCTGATCATCGTCAACGCTTGTTTACAGATAACGCAAAAATACTTTACCAGTTTGACTGAATCGCAACAGCCAAGTTTGCTTGAGTCGTAACGACCCTTAACTGTTATCACACAACTCTAACGAGTCTATTCATGCGTATTTTAAATGCACTCTTCTACTTGATACTGTCGGTCCATGCTTCGCTTGCGTTTGCGTTTGCGGTCGAGCCAATTACCATCATCTGGCCTTCGCCTCCAGGTGGTGGCGGTGATATTTATTTTCGTATCTTTGCGAAGGTGATCGAAAAAGAGTTTGGTGTGCCCGTGATGGTTACGAACATCTCTGGCGGTGGAGGCAGTATCGGCGTCGCCAAGATGGTGAACGCAAAACCTGACGGGACAACGCTCGCAGGCGCCTGGACAGGTCCCATTTCAATCGCACCCCATACACTTGGCGTAAGTTACACCCCCAGCGACTATATTCCTGTCATGCTTTTTAGCAGCGCGCCTTACGTCATCTGCACCAGGCCTGACTTCCCGGCCAATACGGCAAATGAGCTTTTAGATTTACTTAAAAAAAATCCAAATAAATATTCTTTTGGAACAGATGGCCCTGGCGGCTTAGGGCAACTCGCCGCAACACGAACCTTCCTAGCTTTTGGTATCACCCAAAGAGATATCCCTTACAAAGGCGCCGGAGAATCACGCGTGGGTCTGCTGGGCGGCCACGTCGATATGTATGTCGGCTCAATCCCGCCTATTTTGCAATTCATACAGGCCAAATCTGTTAAGTGCCTGTTGGTTACCGCAGCCAAACGCGCGAAGGCCTTACCAGACACCACGAGCCTGTCTGAGCTTGGTATCCCGAGTGAGGAAACGGTACTGTGGCGTGCAATTTTTGTGCCACGCGGCACACCTCCCGAACGCATCGCCTATCTTGAGAAAATTCTTGAGGCGGCTGCACAATCCCCTGAGGCCATGAAATTTTTAGATGACGTCGGTGAGACCCTAGAGATCATCAAAGGACCGGCGCTTACCAAACAATTAAATGATGAGTACGAGAAACTGGGTCACGTAGTCAAAGCAGCCGGTCTATCTAAAAAATGATGACACCCCGAGAACGCTTCAGACGACTCATCGCTTCTGAGGCATGCAACTTAGCAGCTCCAATTTTTGATCCACTCTCTGCTCGCATCGCAGAACTGCAGGGCTGGGAAGTTGCAAAACTTTCTGGCTCGGTTGCAAAGTTTGCCAATCTCGCGATTCCCGATGGTATTGCCCTCTCTAACATCTCTGATCTGGTGGATGTTTGCTGGCGTATTCAGCGCGTCGCGAATCTTTGTTTAATTGTCGATGCTGATGATGGCGGTCAACATGCGATTGCTGTCGCACGAACTATTAGAGAGCTA